>ERZ777305.2392-NODE-2392-length-16255-cov-3.937901_pt1 | contig 16255 bp, 23 predicted proteins | sample MGYA00374965_ERZ777305 | MGnify/ENA primary metagenome ERZ777305 (study PRJEB29328, sample SAMD00013331) | mouse gut metagenome | study: EMG produced TPA metagenomics assembly of the Metagenome analysis of fecal microbiota from mouse which was promoted... | reverse complement strand
GCACCGTCGACGAGATAGACACAGACGAAGAGCTCCGCCGCGAAGAAGCCCGCGAGGAGGCTGCAGCGGAGGACTATGAGGCGTTTCTCGAGCGGGAATACGCCATGAGCGAGGAAGATATCGCCGCTAAAGCTCGCGCAGAACGCAGCGAAACCGAGTATTGGAACGAACAGGAACGGCGTAAGTGGGAACTGGCAGACATGCTGCTCGCACAAGCCTATGGACAGGAGGATTAACTCGGATGTCGAAAATTTTGGTTAAAACTGGAGATATGCCGCGTGAGGAATGGCTTGCGTACCGCCGCACGGGTATAGGCGGCAGCGACGCGGCGACGGTTTGCGGGCTTAATCCGTACAGCTCGCTTATTACGCTCTGGGCAGATAAAACGGGGCGGCTCCCCGATAAAGAGGACAACGAGGCAATGCGTACGGGGCGCGATCTGGAGGAGTATGTCGCAGAGCGCTTTTGCGAGGCAACAGGCAAAAAAGTCCGCCGCCGCAACGCGATATTCCGGCACGACGAATATGATTTTATAACCGCGAATATCGACCGCGAGGTCATAGGTGAAAACGCGGGGCTTGAATGCAAAACTACGTCCGTATTTAACAAGTCGGATTTTGATAACGGAGAGATACCGCGTTATTATTATGTTCAATGCATGCATTATATGAACGTAATGGGCTTTGATAAGATGTATCTCGCAGTCTTGGTAATGGGCAAAGCGTTCTATTGGTTTGAGATACCTTACGAACCCGATGAGGGTGTGGCACTGCTCAAAATGGAAGTGGATTTCTGGAATAATTATATAATTCCCGACGTTCGCCCCGAGCCCGACGGCAGCGATAGCGCCAAAGAAACACTTGACGCGATTTTCACGGAGCGCGTCGAGAATATGATAACGGTATTTGAGCAGGAAGAGATTGCGGCAAAGCTGACCGAGATCAAAGCTCAAAAGAAGGAGATCGAAGCAGAGGAAAAGCGGCTTCAACAGACTCTTGTAAACGCGCTCGAAACCAACACGCGCGGAATTACCGTGAATTATGAGATTTCGTATCTTTCGCGGCCGCGTTCTGGCGTGGACAGCAAGAAACTCAAGGCAGAATTTCCCGAAGTATATGATAAGGTAAAAACCGAATCGAGCTACAATGTTTTCGGGATCAAGGAAAGGAAAGGTGCATAATGGCTACAACAACTAACACGAGCGGCGTAATCGCGGTAGTAGCGGAGAGTGCGGCAACTGCAAATCAACAGGCAAAAAAGAAAACCCCCGTGCAGATACTTAATGACCTGCTCTCCAACAAAGCGATACAAAGCCAGCTGCAAGGCACGTTAAAGGAAAATTCTGGAGCGTTCGCAACATCAATGACAAATCTTGTCATTGATGATGATTTACTGCAATTATGCGATCAGAAAGAGGTTTTGGGTGAGGGGCTTAAAGCTGTTGCGCTGAAACTTCCCATAGAAAAAAGTCTTGGGTTTGCTTATATTATCGCCTATAAGGACAAAAACGGGATTGCACACCCTCAGCTCCAGATAGGCTATAAAGGCTTTTTACAACTCGCAATGCGCACGGGAATGTACAAGCACATCAACGCGGGGACAGTGTATGAAGGCGAGCTTCGTAAAACAGACAAGTTAACCGGCGAAGTTGATCTCTCAGGAGAAAAGATTTCCGATAAAATCATAGGATATTTTGCGTATATCGAAACCATAAACGGATTTAAAAAGGCGTTTTATTGGACGGCTGAGGAAGTTAGGAAGCACGCCGACCGTTACAGTAAATCATATAAAAAAGGCGCAAAAATATGGAAAGACAATTTCCACGAAATGGCAACCAAGACGGTTTTGAGGAATTTACTCTCACATTACGGCGTAATGTCCATTGAAATGGGCAACGCACTCACCGCCGAAAGCGAACCCGCGCCGCCGCTGCCCGATACCGCTTCCGAGCGAGAGATAGAGGCTGCGGCAGAAGTTGTCAACGCCGCTCCCAAAAACACGGAGAGTACACCGCCGCCCGAACCGCCTCCTCTCGCTCCCGATGATTACCCGTTCGCGGAGTAAAGGCGATGTATCATTACACGATTCCCGAAATTCCTCCCAGCAACAACAAATTCATAGGACGGGATAATCGGTGGGGTTATCAGGAAATCAAAAAGCAGTGGGCGAATTTGGTCGCGGCATATTGCCGCCCCAAACCGCCCGAGCCACTGCCGCGCGCGACGGTAACGCTGTTTTACCATTTCAAGGATAAGCGGCGGCGCGACCCTGACAACTACTCGGGGAAATTTATCCTCGACGGCTTGACGCAGGCGGGAATTATCGCGGACGATAGCTTTAATGTTATCGATCTGAAACTGAAAGCAGCCTGCGACAAGCGCGGGAAGACGGAAATTTTTATTGAGGAGATAAGTTAAATGTACAACAAAGTAATTATGATGGGTCGTATCGTAAACGACCTCGAACTCAAAACCACGCCGAACGGGCGCAGCGTGTGCTCGTTCAGAATAGCGGTCGACAGGCGTTTCAAGACGCAGGATGGCGAAAAGCAGACGGATTTCTTTAACGTCGCTGCTTGGAACAAAACCGCCGAAATGGTGGTCAAATGGTTCTCAAAGGGCAGAATGATCCTTGTCGAAGGAGAAATGCAGACGCGGCAGTATACCGATAAAAACGGCAACAATGCAACGTGGTATGAAATCAACGCGGAGCGCGTAAGCTTCACAGGCGAGAAAAGAGACGACGGATATGCTCCAGCGTCAGCTGCTCCGCAGTCTTACGGAGTAGCCCAGCCGCCGCAGAACAACTACGCGGCAGCTGTCGTAGACGACGATTATCCGTTTTAATTTTACGACGATCGGGGAATATCCGGTTTAAGACAGGTTTAAGACAGGTTTAAAACAAAGTAGAGCGGGTTGCATAGTTGTTTCGGAATGGGGTGGCTATGCCGTTTGCAAGGCTTTGGAAAGGTAGAAAATGGCTGATCCGATAAAATTTGTTCAGCTTGATTGCCATCTTGACGAAAAATTTGAGTACATAGAGGCGGAGTTTGGCTTAGAAGGGTTTGCAATAATCGTTAAGCTGCTTCAAAGGATTTATGGGGGGCAAGGTTATTATTGTGAATGGTCAGATCGGGTGGCGCTGCTGTTCGCGCGGAAGATAGGCGCGGGTGCCAACGTTGTTCGTGAGGTCGTCTCGTCAGCATTGAAGGAACGCATATTCGATGAGGAAATATTTCAAAAATACGGTGTCCTGACGTCGCACGGCATTCAGAAAAGATTTGCCGAAGTCGCCAAAAGGCGCGCCGTAATTTTTGAAAAACCCGAATATGTGATCGCCCCGTGTGCCCAAAATTTCTCAAATGTATGCAATCAAGGCTCAAATGTATGCAATTCAGACGAAAATGTATGCAATGAAACCACAAGTAAAGTAAAGCAAAGTAAAGTAAAGGAAAGTGAAGTAAAGGCGGCTACGCCGCCCGCTTTGCCGCCCTCGCCCGCCGTTGATCGTAATTTCTTAATTGAAAAATTCGGTGTGGAAAACGTTATCGATTATGAAACCCGTTTCGAGCGTTGGAAACAAAAGAAACACGGTGTAAATGTTTCAATGTATGAAACTATTTACAAATGGCTGCAGCAGGACGGTGTTCAAAAGCCGATAAACAAATCCAGCTTTGATATGGACGCAGTTATGAAAAAAATTATAGAGGAGAGGAAGAAGAAATATGATGCCTAATCAAGATATTTTGACCCGTGAGCGTGTTATGAAAACCGCCAAGCCCATTCTGTTCAACACGGAAATGGTGAGGGCGATACAGGACGGCACAAAGACGGTTACAAGGCGGTTGATAAAGCCGCATTTTAGAGACAACGAATGTGGATTTTTTACCACAGCTATTGCGGGGAAATTATTTCTTTGTTACAGTGATGAAGACGACAACGAAACCCGCCGTGTAAAATCACCGTACCAAATCGGTGACATCCTCTACGTTCGCGAAACGTGGGCTTATGTGCAATATATGGACATAAGCGGATATGTGTATAGAGCATCTGAACAAGCAGAACGTGTTATCCGTATATGTGCTGATAAAGGAAAACCGCTTAAATGGCATCCCTCAATCCATATGCCCAAAGAGGCGGCGCGTATCTTCCTGCGGGTGACGAGTGTTAAGGTGGAACGGTTGCAGGATTCTTTCTTCAAAAGCGGAAGCGCAATTTTCGCCTTGTTGAGGGAGGGTGTTGACATTGGCGAACAATGCCGAGAGTGTATTGATACCTATGGAATCCCGTGCTGTATTGACGATGAAAGCGAGTGCGGCACACTGGACGAAGTGCGCAGTGTTTTTTCCGACTTATGGAACGGCACGATCAAGAAATCCGACCTCGACAAATACGGCTGGAGCGCTAATCCGGGGGTGCGGGTTATTGAGTTTGAGCGGCTGGAGGTGAAATGATGGCTGAATACATAGAACGCGAAAAGGTCTTGACGCTAATCAATGGCTTCAAGCGTAACGACGTAACGCCTCACTGTGTGGACTACCCCGCTGGCTGGAACGAAGCCCTGGAGCAAATCGAGAGCAACATTGCGGAGGATATTCCCGCTGCCGACGTTCGCCCCGAAAGGTACGGAGAGTGGCTCATAAGCGGCGAGTGCTACGAGTGCTCGGAATGTGGCGGCGGTTCAAACGTGAACACAAATCCGTATTGTTGGAAGTGCGGCGCTAAGATGGACGGAAAGGACGGTGAATGAAATGTCATACAAAGCCCAAAACGTTGATACCGACAAAGTTCTCAAAGCCATTGAGAACGACAGAGTCCATTTTGAGCGGCAAAAAGCTTTTGAACTTCATGGGATAAACAAATATTATGAGGGCATACAAAAGGGTCTCGATATAGCTCAAGGATATTTTGAATGCTCCAATTTTGAAAAGGACGGTGAGAGCGATGGATAGGCTGACGGAAATTGTAGACGGACGGCAATGTACTATTGTAAGTGACGACAAATGTGTGGAATACCGATATGGCGATGATATTGACAAGCTCGCCGCCTACGAGGACACGGGACTTTCGCCCGAGGAAGTGGCGCTGATGAAAGAAAAGCTTTCCGATAATCGTTTGATTGAGCTTCCTTGCTGTTTAGGCGATAAGGTGTTTCAAGTGAAAAACGGCGTAATTGTTGCGGCATACGTGGACGGAATACGCTTCGGGAATAAACGTTGCTGTAACAATGAGGAAAAATATATCACATTACGTGATGTGTATACCAATTACAGTGAAAAAGTATCGTTTAGCAGATTTAACCAATTTTGCTTTGCGACCGAAGAAGAAGCCAAACGAAAATTGGAAAGGATAAAACAAAATGCAAATTCAGTGTAGCAACTGCGGAGCACGACAGTGCTTCAAATACTCGGCGGCGAACGTCAACAGCCTTATCGCGCTCGGGTGGAACAGCTTCGGGAGTGCTCTCTACTGTCCTAAATGTGTTGAAACGTGGCGCGACAGGAACGGCGATAGAGAGCTTGCGGGACGCGAGAACACCATAAGGGTAATAGACAGCATTGCAGAAAGGCAGGGCGTAATATGAACGAAGCAAGAGAGCTTTGGCGCGCGAAGCGCATCGACAACGGGGAGTGGGTTCACGGAGTGCCTTTACAGCATTGTGATGGAGATTGGCAACTGATAAGCGGCAAAGTAGGTGCTATGGCAATACAGACAATTGTTGCAGATACCCTCGGAGAGTGTACGGGCTTGCGCGACAAGAGCGGTAAGCTCATTTTCGAGGGGGATGTTGTTCAAACTAAACACGGAAGATTATGCAAGATCGTTTGGCGTAGTAATTCATCTGTTAATTGCTGGGATATGGTTCCATTGGAATGCAAGCGTCGTAGCCCCGATGAATGGGATTTGTGGGATAGCAAAAATCTGTTGGTGGTTGGAAATATGTACGACGACCCCGAGTTGCTGAAAGGAGCGGACAATGAAAACACTTGACGAAATAAAGCAAATCAAGAACTTTGTGATAGCCCGTACAGGGGTGGACGGCGGCTGCGGATATATCTATTTTAGCGGCACAAAATGCAGACCAGCCTCGGTGGTATTCTCGTGGGGCGGCGGTTGGGAGCACGTCAGCGTGTCCTACTCCACCCGCTGTCCGACGTGGGAGGAAATGTGCAAGGTCAAGGATATGTTTTGGAATGATGACGAGTGCGTGATTGAGTATCACCCTCCGAGATCGGAATACATAAACCGACACCCCTACTGCCTGCACTTATGGCGTAAATGTGGGGAGAATTTTGAAACGCCGCCGAAAGACTTCGTTTGAGAAAGGACAGAATATGAGAACATATGTTATAGATACGGAGACTACGGGGCTTGACCCCGAAAAGGACGAGCTGCTCCAGCTCGCGATAGTTGACGCGGACGACGGCGCGGTATTCAAATGCAATTTCCGCCCCATGCGTCACACGAGTTGGGAAGAAGCGGAGAAGATAAATCATATCTCGCCCGAAGCGGTTAAACATTCGCCGACGGTCAGGGAGATGCTCCCCGTTATTAACGAGATATTCAAGCAGTGCGATACGGTCATAGGCTACCGCACGGGCTTTGATCTTGCGTTCTTGGAAAACGCAGACGTTATATTTCCGACGGAAATGAAGGTAGTAGACGTGCAGGCGATATTTATGCCCATCGCGGGAGAATGGGACTGGGATAGCGGCTGCTACGCGCGTCAGAACCTCGTAAAGTGTGCGGAGTATTGCGGATATAAAAACTTCGGTGCTCATGACAGCCTTGCCGACGCTCTGGCAACGCTGCACTGCTATAATGCGCTTGTAACGAGAACGATATAGTGATGAAAAATAACAGTAAAAAGCTCCCATTCCGCCGAAAGCCAAATGCAATCATAAATGGGAAGTAATTTATCAGATCGATCCTGTCGTTATGGGATTCGGCGGAAAAAATATACTGTGCTGCACCGAATGCGGCAGAATAAAGAAAGTGAGGATTTAACAACATGTTTGAAAATATAATAACCAAAGAAAAGTGTTATATCTGTGGGCGCGAATACGAACGCGAGATCCCGTACGGAGAGCCCGATCCTCCTATATTTCACAGCAGCTTTTGCGGTGGTAAATTTCAGCTTCACGGCGCTGTTTGGGAACGCTGCGTACCTCTTGATATTTGTCCGCGGTGCTATGCCGAAATTGAAGCGCTTTTGGAAAGGTTGATAAAGTGTAAAAATGTCAAAGAAAAGATCGTATAAACCCCGTCATTCGGCACGACACCCGAATGCTAGAAAGATACCCGAAGGTGCGCTCACAAAGGATGAGGCTTTTAAATATCTTGGCGTTTCCATTCAAACTCTTGACTATTACATAAGACAGGGTATTGTTGAAACATATCGCGCAGGGAAATACCGATATATAACGCTTGCTTCATGCAAAAAACTTCGCGCTTTAAATTCGCCTTATATCGATAACGGCGAGAAATGGATCACTACCCGAGAAGCAGCGGATATCACAGGTCTTACTATCAACAGGGTAGTTCTTAAGTGCCGAATGGGTGAATTTGACAGCGCAAAAGGTCTTTCCCGCGTTTATGTAAATCCTGCCAGCGTAAAGGAGTATGTTGAACGTTATCATATCGTAAATGGACGAAAAACGGTAACAGTCAATGAAGCGGCTAAAATATACGGCTGTACTCTGCGGACTATGCGAGTATACTCATACGGCAAAAACAGCCCCATAGAAAGCGTTGTAAAAGACGGTCGCCGACTTTTATACCTTGATAGCCTTAAACAGTTTATCGACTTTCAGAACGAACGTAAAAAGAGCGGGTGGAAAATTCCTCCCGCTCCTCCGGCAAATATTTGTTCACCGACTTTAAAGAGTGCCGGCGACTTTGCGAAGCGGATCGCAAAAAGCACCAACGACTTTCGGATATTTAACGACTTTGAGGAGCCATAACGACTTTCGGGATCAATTTGTGAAACTAAGTAGCATTCAATCATTTTGGGCAGCCATTCGGGAGACTGTCGCGTACCGCGTTCCCACGCTTCAACGGTGCTTTTTGGAATTCCCGTTATTTCCGAAAAGCTCTTTTGCGTAAGATTAAAGCGACTTTTCAATTCTTTCAGCCAATTCATTTTATCACCTCTTGACATATTTACTCGACTATGATATAACAATACAAGAGTGCCGCCGTGTAAGGCTCGGCGGCTCTTCTTTTATCGTGAGCGGTTGGAGTTAAGAGGTCAGCCGCTCTATTAGGGCGGTTTTTTTAATTCCTACAAAGTCCCAGGCGGTTATAGGTTTTAGCTCAATAAAATGCATTTCCTTATGTTAATCTACCCATAGAGGTTATTTATAATATTATTAATTTATTTAGTATTTATTTATTATATATACTTGATTTTTGTTTTATAATATGATATAATGAATTATAGATTATTATGTAATTTTCTAAGGGTGGTGTATATTTAAATTTTTATGGCGACGCAAAAAAAAGAAAAATTGCGCAAAAATGAAATAGAACCCGTTCAATCTTATTGTGCTCCTTCTTCCGTTTCCGAAATGCTCGGTAATGACAAGGACATACTCGCGCAGTATTATTCTATGCAAGCAGATGTTTCTGAGGAAATCGAGAAATGGAAACAGTCTTCGGAGGCATCCAGACTGACTACCCAGAAGCAAACTATTGGCGGAGCGCTTGGCGGTGTTAGTCTGTTGCGCAAAATAGCAAACCGTAAAAACTATCGTTTAACGGAGCTTTGCCATAAGCCCAAGCAGTTGTTAGCCGCGCTTGATGAATATTGCGAGCTTTGTCTTCAGCTTGGTATACTTCCCGGCAAGGAAAGCTTGTGTATGTGGCTTCACACATCGATTGCAGGGCTTAGTTTTATCCGCAATGGAAACAATTCCCAGTTTGAGCAAGAGATAATAGACATTATTCGTGATTTTGAGAATTATATTCTTTCAGTGTGGGTTCAGTATGCAAATTTATCTGCAAAACCGCCTGTATTCTCTATCTTTTATTTGAAGTCGGTTTTTGGCTACGCCGAACAAGCTACAGCCGCTTCAACAGTGAATGTACGGGTATTTAGCGGAGATAATTATAATGTGAAAATGTCCCAACAAAAATTGATTAGCGACTGTAATTGTATAGATGTGGACGGAGTTCCGAAAGATTAACGGGGTTAATTATCTGATTTGGACTATTGTTTCAGACGTTGACACCACAATATATAGTGCTTGTGTATAAAATTGCACTGTATAATTTTTGCGTTTTGCTATAATTGGCTTAATAGTGCGATTTGTAGACATTTGTCAATTTCTCAAAATACATATTTTACGCAATTCATTGTGGTAAATCAAATAGAGGTAGGAGTCCCCCCCTGCCACACTATACGGAAGACCCCCGCCGCCCCTTTACTCAACCCCTCTCCCAAATAAAAAAACAAAATGGCGGTGCTTTACTTAAATAAAATCAAGGCAGAAAGAAGCAGTTGGGTTTTCCTCAAAAACGGAGCATGTGCCAAATTCGAGCGTAAATGCCCCTAAAATCGATTTTTGCTCTTGGGGGTATAGTTTCATTACTTGATGTTTAAAAATCAAATGCAGGGCATTCTGGGAGCAAATTTGAGGGCTTGTGAGTTTGAGTTGATATTCATGACGGAAAAAGGAGGAAAATAGGTATATGCATAAGTTGGCTGATGTTAATGTTCTCGGAACGGAATATTCTATTGTTGAAAGCGGCAGGGACGAAGACAAGATTTTGGAGAACGCGGACGGGTATTGCGATCATTCGCTGCATAAGTGCGTTATTGACAAGCTGGAGCGCAAAGACAACAGTTTGGGGAATTTGGACGCATACCGCAGGAAAGTTATCCGTCACGAGCTTGTGCATGCATTTTTAGCTGAGAGCGGATTGAGCGATGAATGTTATTGGGCGAACAGCGAAGAAATGGTTGACTGGGTGGCTCATCAGTTTCCAAAGCTGCTTGAGGCGTTCAAACAGGCGGGGGCGATTTGAGCAATGGGTGTGGAATTAAAAAAAGGCGGTGAGGCGGCATGAACGAGCTCCAGACCTTTACCTACAACAACGCGCAGTTCCGCTCGATAACCAAAAGCAACGGCGAGAAGTGGTTCGTGCTTAAGGACGTGTGCGATATTCTTGGCTTGGGAACTACCGCGCGTGTTGCTGAAAGGCTTGACGAAGATGAAGTGAGTTTGGCTCATCTCACCGATAGCATAGGCAGAAAACAGGAAATGACCACAATCAGCGAAAGCGGCTTATACAACGTGATACTCCGCTCGGACAAGCCCGAAGCCAAACCGTTCCGCAAGTGGGTCACTTCCGAGGTGCTCCCCGCTATCCGCAAGACGGGCGCGTACAGCACCAAAGACAAGCCGAGCAGGGCGCTTGAGATCAAGGAGATGAACGCTAAAGTCAGGCTCTCCAATCAGTTCCTTAAGCTCTCAAAGGTCGAAACGCTGTCGGCGGAGTACAAGAACATACTCGCCGCCAAAGCCGCAGAGGTGCTGACGGGAACACAGCTTATACCGCTGCCGCAGTCGGAGCAGAAGATGTACACCGATACGGAGGTAGGCGCAATGTTCGGGGTATCTGCCCAGAAGATAGGGCGCGTTTCCAACGAGCATAACCTAAAGACCGCCGAGTTCGGGAAGTGGTATCGTTCTAAGTCGGAGCACTCCTGCAAAGAAGTCGATACCTTTGTGTACAACGACAAGGCTGTTGAAAAGTTCAAGGTGATCTTTCAGCGTGTATCATAATTGGCTCATAAGCTCTGAATATTGATAATTTAGCCGCCCGTTCGCTAGGGCGGCTCTTTTTTTGTACAAATTTCTTATTGCGTAAAATTTTTAAAAAACATCTTGACAAATTCAAAATATAGTGATATTATAAAATAAAGGACACATTGTCCCTTATTCTACGATTTTTAAATTATTGTTTCTTATTTTACAAGGGGGAAGAATGCAATAGCTAAGCGTCGGGCAAATCTTACGAGTATGGGAAACACCCGAGCATCGTCCGATATGGCGGATTTTGACGAGCTGAGGAAAAAAGAAGCGCTGTATACGATCGAGAAGTGCGAGGCGCTGCTTCATCCCAACAAGGTCAAGAAGAACGGCGGGGAATACCGTGTAGGTATTCTCGACACGGTAAACGCTTATCGCCGCATGGCTATCTCATACTCTACTCTTGGTGATACCGAAAAGGAAAAAGAGAACTGGAAAAACGTTCTCAGGGAGCTGGCGGCGCGCACCGACGAGGTCGCGTCGGCTGCCGCTCCGGAGAGCGCGGCACTGAGCAGGGCGATGAACGACGCGTACTGCGTTCTTGCCTATGATAACTTTGAATATTTTCTTATAGCGACGGAGCTTGAGCAAGATCCCGAAAGCCGATTTTACGGCACGCGAAAGAATATAATCCGCGATGACGTAAAGGAGCTTCAGAAGCTGGAGGACGGCGAATACGATATGCTGGGCATATCCGCGCCGCCGCGTACATATAAAACGGCTCTGGGAACGCGGTTTCTGGCGTGGGTCATCGGCAGACATCCGGACGAAAGCTGTTTCTTCGCGTCGCACTCTTTGAAAATGTGCCGCAAGGTAATGAACGATATCTTAAAAATCATCAATACCGAGGCATACAAGCAGATATTCCCGGGGCTCACCGTGGAGAGCTCGTCGGAGGACAACTGGATAGACTTGCTACCTAAAAAGAGGGATAACGGCTATAAGACGCTGTATTTTGCGGGTATCGACAGCAATATGGCGGGTGTTATCAACTGCTCATGGCTGCTGTACTGTGATGATCTTATAGCTTCCGTAATGGAGGCTGCTAATCCCGACAGAGTGGCGAATGCCGTTGAGAAATATACGGGCGATATCCGGCAGCGGCGCGCGAACGGAAAAGTCCGCGAGCTTATGATAGCTACAAGGTTTGCCACAAAAGACCCGCTGGCGGTTATGGAAACGGCAAAGGAGAACAATCCCCGCGCCAAGTTTATCAAGCGCCCCGCGCTCGACGAAAACGGCGAGAGCAATTTTATCTATACCGTAAATCCCATGACAAGGGAGCACTTCGAGGAAATAAAGAACAATATGTCCGAGATAGCGTTCGAGTGCGTGTTCCAGCAGAACCCCATAGATCGGGAGGGGCTGATGTTCACGGACTTGAAACGGTATAAGGAGCTGCCGCCCGGCAAGCCTGATCTGATATACCTGGCTTGCGACGTGGCGTATTCGGGTTCGGATAATCTTTCCGCGCCTGTGGCGTATCAATACGGCAACGATGTATATATCCCCGCGGTTGTGTTCAGAAAAGAGGGATATACGGTAACGGAACCGCTTGTTGCCGCGTTCATAATCCAACATCAGCCTAATTTCGCGAAATTTGAGGAGAACGCGGGCGGCGAGGTGTACGCGAATGATATCCGCAGCGCCGTTATGGGTTCTGTTAATACCCGAATATTCACACAACGGGCAAAGACCAACAAGCTTATGCGTATAGAGCAGTTTGAGCCTGTTATCAATAATATGTACTTCCTGCACCGCAGCCTATACCGCCCCGGCAGCGATTACGACAGGTTTATGAAGGAATTGGAGCGGTTTAACATTAACGGAAAGAACAAGCATGACGACGCGGCGGATAGTTTGGCAATGCTGGCAGAAATGAAACGCAGCACCGAAATGGGTCCGAGCGCTGTTATGATACCCCGTAAGGGAAGACAAAGAGGGAGGGTTGGCTGATCACGGATAATAAATATTTTCTCACGGGCAGGAAGCGCCTTGTTACGGAACTGGACGGCAGTGAGGACGCAAAAGTAATAGTTGAAGATATCAAGAAGCAAACCGACCGTAAATCCAATTTTATCGACGCTAAGTATCTTTGGGATTATGCCCGTAACGTTCAGCCGATATTAAACCGTGTGGATAACAGCAACGGCGCTTCGGCAAATAACCGCGTGGTCGTAAATTACGCCGCGGCTATTTCAAGAAACCTTTCCGCTTATACGTTCCCCAAGGGCATTAACTACCTGTCGCGGTCGGATAAGACGGAATACAGGGAATTTGTCGATACGCTCAATAAAATGGTCATGATGAAGTCGGGCAATACCGCCGTTCAGGAAATGAAGTGGTATCAGTCCGTGTGCGGTACCGCGTATCTGTACGTCAACTACGATAAGGACAAGCGCCGCGACGTACCGTTCTCGATACAGACGCTTCGTCCGTGGAGCTCCTATGTCGTCTATTCGGCGTACGATATATACAAGCCCGTGTATGGCGTTATAGAATATGACAAGAAGAAGTGCGTTTTTACCGCGTCGGAATGGTTTGAGGTTGATGGAGAATACAATACAACTAAAAAAACGCCTCACCTTCTCGGGAACGTTCCCATTATCGAAGTACCCAACAACACAATGCGAATGGGCGATTTTGAAATTGCCATTACGCTTCTTAACGGTATAAATTCGGTGATGAGCGATTGTGTGAACAACGTTCAGGACGTTGTGAAGTCATATCTGGTACTGCTCGGCGTTGACCCCGACGAGGCTAAAGCCCTTGACTATACGCAGGGCAGCGTGTTAGCTCTGAGATGTCCGCCCGGCACAAATCAAAGCGCCAACTTTATCCACCCCGCGCTTGACGGGACGACCGTCCAACAGCTCCGATCGAGTATGGAGAGCGCATTGAAATTTGTAACGGGTATTCCCGACAGGGATACCGAGAATACTGCTTCGTCAACGGGAGTTTCGGAGGATATACGTACCGGGCAGTCCGACAAGGACGCTGTCGCCAACGAAAAGACCATATTTGTTGAGGAGGCGCAGCGGCAGTTGCTTGAGATAATTTTTACCATACTGAGAGCCGATAACGGGGTCGATATACCGGAGGGAATGACAGCAGCGGACGTCGATGTGGATATCACGAGGGCAAATCGTGATAATATCCTTACTAAGTCGCAGGCTATGCTTAATTTTAAGCAGGCGGGAATGTGTAACGAGGATGTGATCTATTTTGCCAACATCACGAACGATGTGACGGGCGTTGCGGAACGAATGATCAACGATGAAGAAGATGAAACAAGTCTGGAGGTCGCGCTAAGTGGAGCAGAGGGAGATACTCGAACAGCGTAACGAACGCTTTTTCGGCAAAATGCGCGGGCTATCCAAGCGGGAAATAAAGCGGCGCGTGAAAATTTGCGTTGAAACCGAGATAGAGCTTATAGGCTTATTACAGAGAATGGGCGGAGATTTCCGCAGGTCGTTTGAGGATTTTCTAATAAATTACGGGGATTTTTCCGATAGTCTGAATATCATATATAATCGCGTAAGCGCGTCGGCGCTCACAAGCAATACTCCGTTTGCGCGCGAGTTCGATCTTAGGGAGCGCAAAATTTTTAATAAGCTTCTTCCCGTGACCGAGCGCCGTCTGCGAAAATATGTGAAAGAGAACGGTACTTTGGAAGCGGCAATGATCTCAGCGTGGCTGTTTTCTCCTACGCGTGCCGAGCATATATCGCGTGGCGTTGTAAATTCGCTTTGCGGGTGCGAGGCTTTTGAGGAGATGAAGCGCCGCGGGTATCGATATAAAGTCTGGAATACTGTTATGGACGGCAGAGAGCGCGCTACTCACGCCGTTATGAACGGCAGGCGCGTACCTATTGACGAGCCTTTTGTTGTGGGAGGATACAGAATGATGTTTCCGGGAGACGTTACCTACGATCCGCCTATCAAAGAGGTGATAAATTGCAGATGTACGATAACTCCTCGGTAAACCCCGAGGAGAAGAACAAAAGCGCAACGGCAGCGGACGGCGATAAATGGTTTTATTGCCCCGCTTGCAAAAAGAAACTGGTGAAATACGGATCTTCTTCTATTTCCGAGGGCGTGTATATGAAATGCCGCCAATGCAGGAGAACGGTGGAAATCAAGATACATTAGTCTCTTAATTTTATTGATGGATATAGACCGAGGGAGTTCTCGCTAATTCCGACGATCCTATGGAGCGGCTTCTGAGAGAGAGGGGCGGTTAAAATAATGAACTACGGTATGCCGTATAAAGGCAGCAAAAGCGCAATTGCCGATAAAATCATTGACGTGCTGCCCGCTGCCGATTATTTTGTAGACCTGTTCGGAGGCGGAGGCGCTGTATCTCATTTTGCGGCGCTGTCGGGTAAATATAAAACCGTTATATACAATGAGCTTGATTCCGTTGTATACAAGGGCTTTAAAATGGCAATAAGCGGTGAGTTCGCTGACGAAAACCGCTGGATATCACGCGATGACTTTAAGAAGCTGAAAGATACAGACCCGTATGCCGCCATTTGTTTCAGTTTTGGAAACGATTTGAAAACGTATGCTTATTCGCCGGAAGTCGAGCGGTTCAAAAAGCATTTACATAAAATATTTTTTTCGGAAACACCGCGGGAAACTCGATTGCACTGGAAATCTTTTGTCGGAGAGTTCGTGAAAGCAAAAAAAGAAATCGAGCAATTAACACAAAGCGCAATTGAATTGTGTGCGGAATGCGGGGTCGAACCATTATACTGTAAGGACGGGATGCTTGACGCGGATGTCATAAAAACAAAGGTTTTCAAAGTGAATTCGGCGGACATAAGGAATTATTTTCGCCGTTGTCTTGCCGAAAGCGGCAAAACGCAGGCAGATGTTGACCGGCATTTGGGTAATCAGATGAGCGGACACTATTTCGGAGAAAGTCAATGGGCGTTGCCTACGCCGGAACAGTATGAAAAAATGCTCGAGATACTTCCGCTTGATATTCCATGGTCTGATTTAAACAAGCAGTTAAATACGATAAAAACATTAGATAATCTGCAAAGTCTGCAAAGTCTGGAAAGACTGCAAAGTCTGGAAAGACTGCCCGTTAAGTGTTATAATTTGTCCTATGAACAAGTTGTTATTCCCGAAAACAGTGTGATATATTGTGATATTCCATACAAGGGAACCAGCAAATATAGAACCGAATTTGATTATGAGCGGTTTTATAAATGGGCGTTAAATCAAACAGTGCCCGTGTACATTTCGGAGTATCAAATGCCGGACGGCTTTGAAGAAATTTTCAGCGTCGGCAAAACAAGCAGTTTCGGAACGGGTAACGGCAAAAGGACAACTAAAACTTTTTTGCAATAAAAAGCAATGAACCGAATGTTTGAAATATAAGACCTGCAAATAAAAGTCAAGGGGTAAAGTGAAGATTTCATCTAATTTT
>ERZ777305.2389-NODE-2389-length-16264-cov-12.369671_pt1 | contig 16264 bp, 10 predicted proteins | sample MGYA00374965_ERZ777305 | MGnify/ENA primary metagenome ERZ777305 (study PRJEB29328, sample SAMD00013331) | mouse gut metagenome | study: EMG produced TPA metagenomics assembly of the Metagenome analysis of fecal microbiota from mouse which was promoted... | reverse complement strand
TGCCGTCTCCCTGGCCCGATCCGTCTCCATTGCCGTCTCCCTGGCCCGATCCGTCACCGCTGCCGTCTCCCTGGCCCGATCCGTCACCGCTGTCGTTTCCCGAACCGCTGCCCTGCTGCCCCGGACTGCCGCCCTCTCCCGTACCGGGAGTGCCGTTGCCCGTCTGTCCCGGCGATACGGCGGCCTGTGCGGGAACCTGCCCCCCGCCGTCCGGATTTGCCGCCCGGGCCAGCGCCTGAGCGGTGGCCACTCCCGCCGCCTCCGGATTGACCATCTGGGCTGCCAGCTGTTCCAGGCTCTGCTGCGCCTGTCCATACTTATAGTCAAGTCTCTCCATGGCCAGGCCCAGACTTTCCCAGCTCTCCGCCGCTGCCAACTCCTCCCCTGAGCGCCGCATAGTTTCCGCCAGCTCCTGCAGCCGCGCCCTCTGTTCATCGGTCAGGCTGTCCATATCCACGCCCTCCAGAGCGTCCACAAGCTCCTCCAGCTCTTTTATTTCTTCTTTGATCTGTTCCTGAACCTGATGGCGGATCGCAGCCTGATCCCGGACCGGAGAGGGCAGGATGCCCAGGATCACCGTCAGCACTGCCGACAAACACAGCGCCAGAATATGTCTTTTATCCGGCCAAAGAGGTATCCTGATCCTATCCCGCTGCCGCTCATAACAGGCCAGAGCGTCCTGTCTCTGCCGCTGGGCAAAGACAGATCCCTCGTCACCGTCTCTGTCCATCCACTCATAGGCGGTGATCATCCGCTCCTCTAGCCCAAAGGAGTCCAACCGTCTGGCTGCCTGGCTCATATCCGCCCGCCGGAATACGGCATAGACGATCCCCACCGCCAGCCCTGCCGCAAAGCACAGGCCCGCAGCCAGATGGGCATGATAAAATGGCCATATCAGAGACGACAGTTCACACAATATACCCATCACGCCCCCTGCCGCCGCAAACAGGACTCCACAGTCGATAGCCCTGGCCAGATTCATTCTGTTTCTGCACTTTCGGATCAGTTCTCTCAGAACCTTTTTGACATCCATATTTACCTCTTTTTCCTCCGCCCTTTAATGGGATTGATCCGTTTTGACGCGATCCACAAAAACAGCAGGGACACCCCTATGAACAAAATCGTTGATAAGATCATCCACCTGTTTCCCGATGATGCCAGCACAATGGGGCCTCTGGGCGACGTTATGCCCGACGTTATGCCCGTCATATTGCCCGCCAGACTGTCCACCACCGAGTCATCCGCCATGATACGGACAAAATACTCTGTCAGGTACACCGCCGGATTGAGCAACAGAGACAGAAAGGCGTTGGGGCCGTACATATCGTATGCCCTCGGCACACTCGGCAGATTGTAGCGCATATTTTCCCTCACAACGCCGTACACAACGGGCGGTATCGCGGTTCCCAGAAAAAACAGCAGATAAAAAACATAGGACATGATCACTGCGCCGATGCTCTTCCTGCACAGGGAAGAACACAGGATTCCGATGCTGGCCGAGAAAAAAGCCACCAACAGCGCAATAGCCAAAAACCAAAACAGATACGCCCAGGACATGCCGCCGATGATAAAGGGGAGCGCCATCACCGGCATACTGGCCACGACAAAGAACATGCTCTGCACCACCGCCGTCATCACTTTTCCCATAACAACCGAAAATGGAGACATGCTGGTAGTCATCATTATATCAAAGGTCTGACGCTCTTTCTCTCCCGATATGGAGGAGGCTGTCCTGATCGGCACCACCATTCCCAGAATGATCAGCTGAGTCACGGCCAGAGTCGGATAGAGCCAGACAATGGCGCTGTAAATATTGCTGGCGGAGTATCGGCTGCTGCTCTGAATAACGCTCATTGCCAGAAAAAAGACTAAAGCCAGTATCAATTCATAGGCAAATACTCCCCAGCATATTTTCATACTGCGCGACTGCACCTTTATATCTTTTTTAACGATCGGGTTTAAATACATTTTCCACATCCTCCTGTCAGTTTTCAGTCACGCGCATAAACAATGTCTCCAGATCTCCCTCCTGCTTATGGAAACCCGTCACCACCACGCCTTCCGCAATCATGGTCCCTATCATTTTCGCAATCTCCTGTTTGGTCATGTTATGAGACAGCTTTATCTCATGCTCTCCCACGGAGTCCACTCTCACACCGGCATGCTCGTTGACAATGCGCGTTGCCGTATCACGCCCCTCCTCCAGTGTGATGATCAGCTGATTGTTACCGAATACCCCTTCCATCACATCCTCAATACGGCCCGCCGTCACCAGATTGCCGTGATCCATGATGCCGATACTGTTGCACATCTCAGACAGCTCCGAGAGAATATGGGAACTGATCACAATGGTCTTACCCATGCTCCTTAAGTTCTGTAGCAGCTCCTTCATCTCCACCCTGGCCCTGGGGTCCAGACCGGAGTTGGGCTCGTCCAGGATCAGCAGCGCCGGATTATGGATCAATGCCCTGGCCACGCACAGCCGCTGTTTCATACCTCTGGAAAGGGTATCCACAAAGGCCTCCTTTTTGTCGGACAGATTCACCAGCTCCAGAAGATCGTCCGCTATCCTCTCGATCTCATTGGAGTTCATGCGATACATGGAACCGTAAAAATCCATATATTCCCGGACCTTCAGATTGTCATACACCCCAAAGAAATCCGGCACGTATCCAATCTGCTTTTTGATCTCTTTTTGCTGGGTCAGCGCATTCATCCCATTGATGATGATATTTCCTCCATCGGGCAGCATCAGTCCGCACACCATACGGATCGTGGTGGTCTTGCCCGCGCCGTTAGGCCCCACGAAACCGAATAGATCTCCGGGGGGGATATGGAGCGTTAAATTGCTCACCGCCTGAAATTTGCCATAGCTTTTATATAAATGATCGATCTGCAGCATCCCGTTACACCTCCGTCTCCGCATATCCGTACAGGCACTCGTAAGAAGTCTCCTTACACTTGCCCTCCGTGACCCGGTCGCACTGTTCTATGAGTCCCGCGATCACGGCGTATTTCTCTTCGTCCGGCGATGATTCTTTGGCGATTCCCAGACCGATGAGAAGAGCAGACATCTCCTCCTCATCATAGCGTTGGTCATTGGGCGCAGTAGCTCTGTAAAACGGTATGGCAATGCCGCTGTACAGCAGCATATCCCCTATATCTTCAATATTTCCGCTCCGGTACACACATCTGCCCTCCTGCTCCGCCTGCTGCATATCCAAAGTCTCTCCCGCCTTCACATTTTCAAAGATCATGAGATCCTGTCCCCTCCAGACAGCCATATAGCGCAGATCGCAGTCGGTTCCATTGGTGACGGTCCCGACAATATTTCCGCTCAAGTCGGAATACTCCTTGATATGTCCGCCGGTAATCGCTCCTCTGCTCTCCGTATGGCCGCCCGCATAGAAAAACCCACTCTCAAAATTCTTTTGGGGCTTTGCCCCCACGCGCAGGCCCTCGCTGTCATAGTCTACCGTGTAGAAATAATCCAAGGCATCCGAATAGTATTTGCCTTCATATCCGTTCCAGCCCGGACCGGCTATCTCATAATCGTCCCCCATCAGCAGATTCCACGGCTTTATCCCCGAATGATATGCAAGGAAATAAGTATCCTTCCAGTCCTCATCCGCTTTTTGGGCCGTAACGGCGTATACTCTCGCCTCATTGACCCGGGCATTCTGCCCCAACAGAAATACTCCCAGAATGAACAGTAGACCAAGAGCCGGTGCCCCCACCCAATACCACTCTCTCCTCTTACATTTCCGCAGAATCAGATATAAAACCGGCCCCACCAGGATCACATAGGCACCGATCAGCAGCCGCAGCAGGGAAAAATCCACGCCGGAATCCCTGTTTCCCATATACGCCAGAGCCCTCTGTCCCGCACTGTTCATGCTGGAATAACTGCTATAGTTATTGTAACTCCGGGCTTGGTACATGAGCTCCTCATACATATACCGCACAGTGCGGTCCTCCAGCTTTTGCAGCTGCGGATCACTCAGCGAACAGAAATAGACGCCCACTGCCCCTTTACCAATAGCTGTATAAACGGCAAGATTTTCTGAACTCTCATAATAGTCTCTTTTTGACAACGCGTAATCCAACTCTGCTATAGCCATCTGGGTAAAATTCACTTCCGCATCCACATAAGACTGATAATATCCATACCTGCTGTTGTTTTCCGCAATATTGTCCTCGCCAGGCTCGGAGATCCCCAGCACATTCAGCTCAAGAAAATCTTCATCAAATCCGGAGAGAGTCTGCCCGGCATATTCGCCGGTTCCGATGATCAGCCAGCCCCCGTCCTGCACCCACTGTTGCAGAGCCTGTATATCCTCCGAAGAAAGCGCCGAAACATTGAACCTGTCGATGACCAGAAAATATAATCCGTCCAGATACGCCCGCAGATTGTTCTTGTCCAGCTGAATCAGATTCACAGGATAGCCGTCATGTTGAACATAGATATACTCTCCCCCTCCGTCTAAATAGGTAAGCCCGGAATACTCATCAGATAATATACCTACGGAAATCCCAAAGGAGAAACCGCGCATCAGATTCTTTATAGGTATACTCTGCACCGGATGCCCCTTTTCATTCAGAAAGTTCAGTATTCCCTCTCCGGCGGTTATATCCACTGCCCTCTCGGGAACCGCGATCGTATACTGTTTCTCTCCCTGTGCCGGGAGAGTGATCTCCGTATTGTAGGCACAGTTGCCGATTCCGTAGCTGGCCCGAAATACCACTTGGACCGTGCCGCAAAAATCCTCTCCCGCGTTTTTTACCGTTACCTGCATGACATAGTTTTCTCTGTCCTGCCTAAGCAAGGATACCTCGCCGCTGAGCGAGCTGTTCACAGTCTCCTCTTCCGCGTATGCCACGCTTTTCATCACGCCTGTCAACAGACCGGCCATACACAGAAATATAATGACCGCTGCTGTAATTCGTCTTCGCATACAAAATCTCCCTTCCCACTGCGTTCCCGTCCTGCTCCGCCGCTATCCGCGGACAGACTCTATCTCATATATAATAGCATACCATCCCATCAAAATCCCGAAGTTTTTATAAAAATATCTTTAAGATTTTCTGAAAACGTCAAAGGGCAAAGCCTGCCCGGTATAAGTTTCCGGCAGGCTTTGCCCTAAAGAATAAAATATGTATCCGATCACAGTTTGAATATGGACAACTCGTCCATCAAACTCTCCGCCTCCTGAGTCAGCGTGACCGTACTCTGGTCCACGGAGTGCATCAGTGCGGTAAGCTCCTCGATGGAGGCATTCACCTCCTGGCTGGCCGCGGCGTTACTCTCCGATACGTCTCCCAGCACCAGAACTTCCTCCGATATGCCTTTCATCTGCTCCTGAGTCTCGGCCACGGCTCTGCCTATGGTCTCCACCTGGGCGGAGGTATTCTTGATAGCCTCGTCAACCTGCTTAAAGGATGTAATGACCTCTTCGATCCCCTTCATGCTCTTAGAATTGTTCTGCACCACCACGTCAATGCTGTCCGCACACTCTTTGAAATCCTCTGTGATATTGGAGATAATGTCTTTGATACCCACCAGCTCCTTGGCAGTGTTCTCCGACAGAGTACGGATGCTGTCCGCCACAACGGAAAATCCTTTGCCCATCTCTCCCGCTCTGGCCGCCTCAATGGAAGCATTTAGAGAGAGTAGATTGGTCTGGGATGCGATGTCTTCAATGCTGGCCAGTATCTCTGACATCTTGGCGATAACCCGGTTGGTCTCATCAATCTTTTCTTTGATACCCACCACGCTCTGGGACATCAGCTCGCTGGTCTCCTGGGTTGCCTCTATCTTTACCCGCATATCACCGCAATTCTCCGTGAGACTGACAGAACAGTTCTCAATGTCCCCCACGCAGACGGCAATATCCGAAGTTTTCTGCTGCATGACTCCGATCCCGTTGGTGATGCTCACCACGATTCCCGCCTGACTGGTATTGTTCTGAGCCACATCCTCGATAGCCTTGGCGATCTCCTCACTGGCTCTCAGCGTGGAGGCCGCCGTATCCCTCAGATTATCCGCCGAACTCTGAGTGTCCCGGCTGACCCTGGAGATATCGGTAACCATGGACTTCAGTTTCCGCGCCATAGCGCTCACGGAATTATTCATTGCCGCGATCTCGTCTCGTCCCGACATATCCTGCACTTCACCGGTCAGATCACCGTCTGCCACATAACTTATGGTCTTACTCACATTGACTATCAGCTTAGACATCCTGTCAACGATGACATAAGCCACGATCGTCACCAGAATGATTATAACTATGGAGATGCCCAGAATCGCCAATAACAGTTGGGTGAGCACCGCCCGCACATCCGCCTGGGGCTTACCCGCAAAAAGCATTCCGCCGTCTGTCGGCTCATAATATCCGTAATAATGCTGTCCGTTCACAAGCACGTCTGAACTGAAAAAAGTCTGTCCGCCGTTTAATGTCGTGTCTATGACCTCCTGGGACGCCTTGGTCCCCACCACTCCCTCTATGGAACTGTATGCCCTGGTGTCTCCGTCAAATATCGTGATATCGATGTCCATGTCTTTGAAAGCATACAGGTCATCACTATATCCCTCACAAGCAACTTTCAGCTGACCCTCGATCGTATCCACCAATGCGTTTTTGGCCAGAATAAAGGCAAATATCCCTACTCCAAGTCCCAGTATCACCACCGGGATCAGTACAAGCATGATCAATTTCTGTTTCAGTTTCATTTGCATACCCCCTCGTTGTCATTATTTATACCTTATAGAATATTTTTTATTTTGTTTAAAGTCAATTTTAACACATAATGCAGTAAAATTCAACAAAAAACTATACAAATATGCCAATGTGTATATGAACATTCCGGCATTTTTTGTCTATTAAAAGACCTTGCTCAAAACAGGCGCATCTGCTCATAGTCCTGCCGGCGTTCTAAAATAGGGCAGGACTTATTCAAAAAGCCCTGCACATCTGCGTTTTCCCTCACCCAAGGGCCGATCTCCTCCTCTTCCAGCAGCAACGGCATGCGCTCATGTACCGGACGCACGGAAATATTGGCGGCTGTGGTCAATATGATAAAGTGAAGACCATCCCCCTGCTCCCTGTAAAATCCCGCCATAAACAGTGTTTTCCCTCCGGGACGGCAAAACGTCACTTTCTGTCTCTCCCCGTTCCACTCATAAAAATGTCTTGCCGGTATGGCGCAGCGCCGCTGTCTGACACTGTCGGAAAAGGTGGGACGTTCCAACGCCGTCTCCGCCCTTGCGTTGATCAGCAGTTTCCTGTCCCTGCCGGTCAGCCCCCACTGCATCTGACCTCCGCGCAGACGATTCCCATTGCCGTAGATCACGGGGGCGGCCTGTGACGGATAAATGTCTCCCACCCGCTCCTGTCTCATATTGCTATCAATCTCCTGTACAACGCGGAAAATCTCCTTCTCCACGTCGCTGTCGATATAATATCTCCCGCACATACCTCTCACCCTAACCTGTTGATCTGCCCTTTTATTTTTGCGCCGCTCATATCCCCCTTGGCCCTACTCCAGCATATCCTCAAACACCTGCTCCGGCACCGGCCTGCAATAGCGGTATCCTTGAGCCACATAGGCTCCGATCTCCATCATTAGCTCCGTATCGTCCTTTGTCTCCACGCCTTCGCAGACCACCTGCACGTTTAAATCTCTTGCCAGGTTTACAATGTTTTTCATGATCTGTACCTGCCTGACACGGTTCTCGTTATTGAGCAGGAAAGAGCGATCCAGCTTGATAACGGACGCGGGAATCTGCTCAAACACGCCCAGGGAGGAATAACCTGAGCCGAAGTCGTCTATAGACAAGCGCACTCCCTTTTCCCGCAGGATGCCCACCACTTCCATGACTTTTTGCTGCTGCACTTCCTCCATCACCAGAGTCTCCGTGATCTCCACCTCGATCAATTCCCTGGGAATCCGGTATTTATCCATCACCTGCTCAAATCTCTCGGGAAATCCGTCGTTGGTAAAATGAACCCTGGAGAAATTGCAGGATACGGGCACCACCCTTTGTCCAGCGTCCATCCGCCTTCGCAGCATCCTGCACACGCTCTCCATCACAAAGAAATCAATATCCCTGATCCTGCCGGTGCGCTCATAATAGGGCACGAAGAACCCCGGCGCCCGGATAGCCCCCTCGGCCGTGGGGTCCTTAAAGCGGACCAGCGCCTCCGCCCCCACGATACACTCATTGCGGATATCCACCTTTGCCTGGTAATATGCCACAAAATCTCTGTCTATATCCGCCGACTCCAACAGTTTTTCCCGCGCATGGTTCTCCCGCAGCTGGCTGCGCAGTCTGTCGTCGTAGATCTGCACCGTATTGCTGTAGCTGTTTTTCAGGGAATCCACCAGCTGAATGCTCTCTGACAGGGCACGCCGCAGGTCGCCGTCCCCATTCTCCAGACATCCCACGCCCATGGCCAGAGACATGTGGTTGTCCGTCTCCTCATGGATACGCCCGGAAATCCGATCCGCTATGTCCAGAAGACGTCTCCTTAAGGCGTCCTTATCCTCGTATTTTACAAAGAGTACAAAATGACTGCCATAGCTTCTGGCATAAAGCTCTTTTTTTCCGTCCACTTCCTTTGACAGCGCCTCGATGACCAGCTCCAATACCCTCTGTCCCGCGCTCCAGCCGTAAAGCGCGTTGTAACTCTTAAACTCACCGATATCCGTGTACGCCACGGCATAATTGGCGTTTCTGTCCACGGCAAGTTTCCTCGCTGCCCGGTATCGCAGATAATGCAGATTCCACACATTGAATTCCGTATCCTTATACATCAGTTTCTGCACCCGCATACTGTTGCGCAGCAGGAAGAACAGTATCAGGATAACCGCCGCCGCGCAGACTGACAGAGCCAGTATGATGGGAATACTGTTGTCGCTGATAAAGTTTTCTATGCTCATCTTGGAGTAAAAATTGTCCTGAAGCATATAGTCATTGACCATCTTATCGCTGACCTCTATCAGCTCCTTGTTCAGGATACCCAGAAGAGGGGAATCCTCGCAATCCGTCACCACCATATAGATGCTGTGGGCATCGCTCAGCACACTCTGTATCTCCATATTGTTGAAACGCAGCTGCGATCCAAGAAGATATTCCGCCAGATATCCGTCGCAAATGGCCGCGTCGGCCTGTCCTTCTTTCACCGCGTACAGGCTTTCAAGCTGTGTCGAATATGTCATCAACAATGTGTTTTCACCCGTAAATCTTTGCACCGCGTCCCCGGCGGCATTGCTCTCCTCCACCGCCAGAGTGGCTATAAGGCCGGATTTGTCATTCCTGCGCATGATAATGACCTGGGGCACCTGGGCATACTCCTTTGTGGCCGCCAGTCCCTGAGCCTTTATATTTCTGGAAGATTCCCCACAGTAGCATAAAATATCTATGCTGCCGTCCTTAAGCGCCGCCTTGGCCTCCTCCATATCCTCCAGTTTTACATACTCAAAGAAAATGCCCGTGCTCACGGACACCTCCTCCAGCACCTGTCTGGTCAGACCGCAGTATTCTCCTTCGCTCTCATATGAAAAGGGGTAGTACTCGTCCAGATATCCCACAGTCAGCCTGCCCCTTGCGGCAATGTACTGTTTCTCCTCGTTGGTGAGCAGGATCGTCTGGTCCAGTCTGCTGTCATAATATTTCACCATCAGTTCGTTTTCCAACTCCGGACGGTGCATCTTCACATCCGCGATACCCTGATTGAGTTCCCTCATCAGATCATCGTTTCCTCTGTATGTTATGTAGTAAAAGGGCATGGGAGCAAATCTTCCCACCACCCGCTGTCCCTCCTGTATCTCCGTAAGGGAATGGACAAGGGCATCTATCTCCCCCGCGTCCAGAGCGTCCTGCAAAGCCGCCGTGTCCTCATACTCCCGCACGCTGGGTGCTAAGATCCCGTGATCCGCCATATACTCATAGAACTCCTCTTTCCGTATATAGCTGTCCACCACTCCAAAAGTCGTGTCCTCCATGGCAGTGAAATCCTCATAAGCCAGCGCGCTGCCGCCGCTGACGGCTATGGCTCCGAAAGTATAGCCGCTGGCCAGGCTGGCGTACTGGTACATCTCCGCCCGCTCCTTGGAATACTGGGCGGAACCCACCAGGTCAATCTTCCGCTCCCGCAGCATGTCCAGAGCATCATCCCAGCTCCCGCACTCCACGTACTCCACATTCCAGCTCACATAGTCGCACAGGGCCTCCAGATATTCCACGTCCATGCCCGTAAGACTGCCGTCCGCCCTGATCTCATGATAGCCGTCCATAGGGAAAAATCCCACGCGCACCGTGCGTCTCTCCGCACCATATACCGTCCCCGGACGCTCTCCGGCAGCCACTGTCAAAAGCGTAAGCGCCAACAAAAACACCAGCAACCGTTTTACTTTTTCCCACTCTCTCTTCCCTGCATTCCCCATATGATTACCCTCTCCGATCCTGCCGATCTCCCCCAATATACAAAATGCAACTGCATGCGGTACTACTGTTTTAATTATATGCCCAATCATTGCGCCATCGCAAGTTCTTTTTACGTCTGACGATTCCTGTGCGGGGAAGTTTCCGCTTTTGCAAAGCGGATAACTATTTTCCTGACACCTCTGCCCCTTGTAAATCAGACAGGAATATAATATACTATAGGGCGTAATACTCTGAGCCATACCGCTGGAAAAGGAAACCTCTTCCGGCCTATGGCATGGACAAGATGGAGGGATAAGAGATGAAACGGATAAGACAAAAGAATCTGAGGTGCCGGGCAGCCGCAATGGTATTGCTGGCGTTCACGTTGTTTCTGGCGGGGTGCGGCAAGGAGACGTCAGGGAGTGAAGAAACGTTGGCCGAGAGCACAGCGGAATCCATGGAACAGACGGCATCCACAGAACAGACGGTAACTGCAGAACCGACGGTATCCGCAGACACCGAAGAATCTGATACGCCAGACCCATCGGAGGATACGCCGGGCCGATTCCAATATAACGAGAAATTATTCGCTCTGGGGCTGCCTGTGGTAACGGAAGAACAAGCCAAGGCAGATGGGAAGACAGTTCTGACGCTGCAGGCATCTCTGGTGAACCCCTGGCTGAAAGATTCGATTGCAGGTTTCAACAGGCAGAGCGCGGATTATTTCGTCCGGCTCGAGGAAACCTATGAGGACGGCGTTAAGGACCGGGTGGCTGCGGAGATTGTGGCGGGGCGGGGGCCGGACATCCTTACCGGGAGCGTACTCGAGATCAGCGAAAGCGTCCTGAAGAAAGAAGTGCTGGTGGATCTGGCCCCAGGGCTGGACGCCATGGGGATCACCGACGAGGAATACTTCCCCGGCGTGCGGGCGCTGCCCATGGGGGATAAGGTCTATGGAATACGAACTTATCTCACCCCGCATGGATACTGGATACGGGAATCGGTACTGGGTGGCAGGGAACTGCCGGATATAGCGACTCTGGTGGAGAAACTCTATACCTATCCGGACCAGGAAGCGGTGTGGCGTACCAACGCCCGTTCTGTGAGAATTCTGGAATATCTGCTGTGCGGCTCGGAAGACCTGTGGGGAATGATCGACTGGGAGAAGGGTACATGTGATTTCTCCGGGGAATTGTTTGCCAAAATGCTTGAGATTGCGAAACGCTATGCGGACCCGGAGAGAAGAACTGAGGAGACAGAGGATAAATGGATGGTGTCTTTTTACAGTCCTGTGAGTAATACGCCGCGCAGACAATTGGAAAAGGAGGGAAAAGTAATCATTAACTATCCCTTTGACAACGGGTATTATCCCGCTTACGAGAGCATAAGCGAAGTGCTGATGATGAACGCGAATTCAGAGCATCAGGAAGGTGTCTGGGCATTCTTTGAATATGTTCTCGGTGAAGAGGGACAGTGTTATGCGGCAGGCAACAGTTATCTGGCAGTCAACAGGGAGATGTCCAAAAGTTGTATGGAATATTATCTGAGAGGACTTGAAGAAGGATGGTTCAAGACCACTGCGGAGTTTACGCCGGAGACTATCGAGGAGCTTTATGCATTTACCGAACAGGCACGCCCGTTGCCCCTGCGCACGAAGGAGGTTCTTGAGATCATATATGAGGAATCCGAAACATTCTGGGCCGGAGACAAACCTCTGGAGGAAGTTTGCGATGTCATCCAAAAGAGGGTACAGATCTATATCAGCGAGAACATGTAATATCTGACCTTAAAAACGCTTTCAGACTAAATTTCTGAAAGCGTTTTTTGTGTTGAATATTCGCGGAGTGCAAAACCTCCCTCAGATGAATCTGAGGGAGGCAAAAACTGTCAATTTAACTGCATTACATACTTAAAACTTGCCTTCTGTAGCAGCCATCTCGATGCTCACCGCCACAGCCACGGTAGCGCCCACCATGGGGTTGTTGCCCATACCGATCAGACCCATCATCTCCACATGAGCGGGAACGGAGGAAGAACCTGCGAACTGCGCATCGGAGTGCATACGGCCCAGGGTATCGGTGAAACCGTAGGAGGCAGGGCCTGCGGCCATATTGTCGGGATGCAGGGTACGTCCTGTACCGCCGCCGGAGGCTACGGAGAAGTACTTCTTACCGGCCTCTGTTCTCTCCTTCTTGTATGTACCTGCCACAGGATGCTGGAATCTGGTGGGGTTGGTGGAGTTACCGGTGATGGATACATCCACGTTCTCCTTCCACATGATGGCAACGCCCTCGGGAACGCTGTTGGCACCATAGCAGTTTACCTTGGCGCGCAGGCCCTCGGAATAAGGCTTGCGGAACACCTCTTCCACGGTGTTGGTGTAGGGATCATACTTGGTCTCCACATATGTAAAACCGTTGATACGGGAAATGATCTGCGCCGCGTCCTTGCCCAGACCGTTTAAGATAACCCGCAGAGGTTTCTGACGCACCTTGTTGGCTTTCTCGGCGATACCGATAGCGCCCTCCGCAGCGGCAAAGGACTCATGGCCGGCCAGGAAACAGAAACAGTCGGTCTCCTCCTCCAGCAGCATCTTGCCCAGATTGCCGTGGCCTAAGCCTACCTTACGGGTATCGGCAACGGAACCGGGGATACAGAAAGCCTGCAGGCCCTCTCCGATGGCAGCCGCGGCATCGGCAGCCTTGCGGCAGCCCTTCTTGATAGCGATGGCAGCGCCTACCGTGTAAGCCCAGCACGCGTTCTCAAAACAGATGGGCTGGATCTTCTTCACCTGCTCGTATACATCCAGACCGGCATCCTTGGTGATCTTCTCGGCTTCTTCGATAGAAGAGATACCGTAACTATTCAGTACTTTATTGATCTGATCAATACGTCTTTCATATGATTCAAATAACGCCATTACTTTTTACCTCCTCTTCGTCCTTATTTCACTTCTTTATCGGTTCTGGGGTCGATGATCTTCACGGCATCCGCCACGCGGCCATACTGACCCTTAGCCTTCTCATAGGCGGTGGTGGGATCGTCACCCTTCTTGATGAAATCGGTCATCTTGCCCAGGTTCACAAACTGGTAGCCGATGATCTGATCCTCGTTATCCAGAGCGATACCGGTCACATAACCCTCCGCCATCTCCAGATAGCGGGGACCCTTTGCCAGTGTGCCGTACATGGTACCCACCTGGCTGCGCAGGCCCTTGCCCAGATCCTCCAGGCCGGCACCCACAGGCAGACCTTCCTCGGAGAAAGCGCTCTGGGAACGTCCGTAGACGATCTGTAAAAACAGCTCTCTCATGGCGGTGTTGATGGCATCGCATACCAGATCGGTATTCAGAGCTTCCATAACGGTCAGGCCGGGCAAAATCTCAGCGGCCATAGCTGCGGAATGGGTCATGCCGGAGCAGCCGATGGTCTCCACCAGAGCCTCCTGGATGATACCCTCCTTAACATTCAGGGACAGCTTGCAGGCGCCCTGCTGGGGAGCGCACCAGCCTACACCGTGTGTAAAGCCGGAGATGTCTTCCACCTTCTTAGCCTGAACCCAATTTGCTTCTTCAGGGATGGGAGCACAGCCGTGATGAACGCCCTGCGCTACCGGACACATTTCTTCAACTTCTTTTGAGTAAATCATGTGAAATCTCCTTTCGCTTGTTACTTAAAACACTATTTTCCAGTTCTGGAAAACGCATTCATAATTCGTCTCATCTATTCTCTCATATTTTAGAAGAAAAATCCAGTGGAAAATAACATTTAAGGTCACTTTTTAGGACCTTGATATTTGTTCTTTAAAGTCTCCTGTCACATCCCGGAGCCAATCATGGAGCCGCTGCCGCTCCTCTTTCCCCAGCGTTCTGACCCATTCGTCATATGCCAGTTCTTCCTTCCGGTCCACGGGCACAGGCAGGGGGGCACCCTGCTTATCCAAAGCCGCCGCATCCATAGGCTTTAAAGACCACTCCGCCGCCAGGCTGTTATAACGGCTGACCCGCTCCTTCATACAGTCTCGGATCGTCTCCACCGCTCCGGCCAGAACAAGGGACAATTCACGGTCTCCCCGCAGTCTGCTCCTCTCCATCCGGACCTGAAGATACCACTCTTTCAGGGCATGGAGCTGTGCCAAAAACTCCGCGTTCCTGTCATATATCCTCCGGAAACGCTTATCGGGAAAGGCAACGCCGGAAAAGGCGCAGACACTGTCTATATTTCTGCCGGTTTCCGCGTGCATGGTTGACTCTGCCACAGGGCGGCGGATCACCTGCCCGGCTGCGGTCATCGCGCCGAAACCGATGGACGCCGGGCCCACCATCCCCGACAGACCACCCAGAAAAATGCGTTTCTGATCCAGAAATACGCCCTCCGTTACATTCCCCACCAGCGAAGGGGTGGCTTTGTCCCCGTTCTTTCCCCAAGGTGTAAAGTTGAAGTGAATGAATCCGCTGCCCACCTCGGTATGCTCCTTGCGGGAACTTCCGCCGGAGATCAAAACATCGCAGAGATTGATCAGGGAGCCCAACGTGACACTGTACATCAGAATAGACTGCTTAAGACCCACACAGTGGGCAGTTGTAGCGTATTCCTCCAGAAGGGTGCCTCCTCTGAAATGGGCGTTAGCTCCCACTTTAGCCATGGGCAGCAATGTGGTATCTGTCAGAAAACCGCTGCCCACTTCGGCGCCCGAGCCGACAACGGTATCATGTATCGCCGCAGGGCCTTCCGTTCCGATCTGAGCGCAGGTCCCCACAAGAGTGCGTTTCCCCGTGAGGCGGCATCCCGGAAACAGCACGCTGCCCTTATAGATCCGGTCCAGGTCCACTTCCGGCGCAATATAAGTCTGCCTGGGGTCCACAATGATAACGCCTTTTTCCTCTAGGCTGCGAATTCTCTCTTCTATATCTTCCCGCATGATATTCTCCCTTCCATACTACCCCTCTTTAAGAAATTGTGAAACTCCCTTTTGCCATTACCGAATTGTGCATATTTATACTCCATTAGCTAGCCTTCCGCAGCCGTCGGTACTTAGATGCCGCATTTTGGCATCTTATGTACCGTTACGGTGAGTATAGGGCGAAAGCGTGCCTGCGCCTAAGTATACAATGTGCACAATGACACTGGCAAAGATACTGCATTTGGCAATTATTTACTGCTGCTCCCTGGCATAAAACGCCCCAGAAGCCCTAAAACACGCCTGCACATTCCCCTGATTGGAGAGCTGCTTTACCATATTGGTACGCCGTGTCACAAAATCATCCAGCTTTCCCATATACTCATTGGCAGTGATATTGCCGTCCGCTACCAGCGTCAGTCCCTTCTCCCAACTGGCCGTCAGTGCGGGGTCCAGCAGTGGGCGTATGGACAGGTTTACCACATCGTAGATCATCTCTCCCATCAGCGTGGGGGTGATCACCTGAGTCTTTTTATTCAGCGCCAGATATTCGATATTCACCAGCTTTTTCAAGATCTCCGCCCGGGTGGCGCTGGTGCCGATACCGCTGCCCTTGATCTGTGCCCGCAGCTCCTCGTCCTCGATAAACTGTCCCGCGTTCTCCATGGTAAGGATGATACTGCCGGAGTTGTAGCGCTTGGGGGGAGAAGTCTCCCCCTCCTTGATCTCGTAGCCTTTGACCGTCAGTTTGGAGCCTTTCTTCAAGCCCTTTAAAAGCGCCATGAACTGTTCGTCACACTTCTGCTCCTCCCCACCGTTTTCTTCTCCTACGGCCTTATCTCCGTCTCCGCTATCCCTTTCCTGCTCACTCCCGGCTCCGCATCCTTTTCCCTGCTCATCCCCGGCTCCGCCAACTTTTCCCTGCTCATCCCCGGCTCC
>ERZ777305.2388-NODE-2388-length-16270-cov-3.625717_pt1 | contig 16270 bp, 17 predicted proteins | sample MGYA00374965_ERZ777305 | MGnify/ENA primary metagenome ERZ777305 (study PRJEB29328, sample SAMD00013331) | mouse gut metagenome | study: EMG produced TPA metagenomics assembly of the Metagenome analysis of fecal microbiota from mouse which was promoted... | reverse complement strand
TATACAGGTAAATCCACGTTGTTGCAAATGTGGGGTCACTTCATATTGTCCTAAAATTCAATCTCACTCTTTTTTTCTCTTCCCATTAAATCCAATATTGCGCTCTTTACATCCTTGCCCTCAAAAAGCACTTTATTTACCTGCTCCACAATAGGCATGGACACATTATATTTCTTTGCCAGATTATACGCTGCCTTAGCGGAATATACTCCCTCTACAACAGCCTTAACCTCTGTCATTGCCTCGTCAGGCGTTTTTCCCTGACCTATAAGTATGCCTGCCCGCCTGTTTCTGCTGTGCATGCTGGCGCACGTTACAATTAAATCACCTATGCCTGAAAGCCCTCCCAAAGTTCTCTCGTCGGCTCCCATCTTTAAGCCAAGTCTTGAAAGCTCCGCTATTCCTCTTGTAATAAGTGCCGCCTTTGTATTGTCTCCGCAGCCTACTCCGTCTGCCATGCCTGCCGCCAGCGCTATTACATTCTTTAATGAGCCCCCAAGCTCTATGCCTAACACATCAGGGCTTGTATATACCCTGAACACATTATTCATAAAAATATTTTGTATTTTTTCTGCAGTTTCCTTAGAATATGCTCCCACTACAACTGACGTAGGTATTTCCTTTCCTACCTCCTCCGCATGGCTTGGACCTGACAGCGCTGCAACCTCCACACACGGAAGCTCGTCCTTTATTACGTCCGTAAGCGTCATAAAGCTTTCATCCTCTATGCCCTTGCTTACATTAACTATTATCTGTCCTTCCCTTACCATATCCTTCATTGCCGCCGCAACCTGCCTTGTAAATCTTGATGCAACGGACATTATTATTATATCCATTCCCTCTGCGGCTTCCCTTATATCATTTGTAATTTTTATATCGTCCTGAAGCTTTATTCCAGGTAAGGAAATACTGTTCTCCCTTTCATTTTTAAGCATATTAACTTCTTTTTCCAGCTTTGACCATATTGTAACGTCATTACCGTTATTTTTCAGTACCCGCGCAAGAGCTATCCCCCACGCGCCTGCTCCCATTACGCTAACCTTTGCCATATTTATTTCTCCTCCCTTTTCTTTTCTCCGATTCGCCTTTCTGTTCCGTTCATAAGCCTGACTATATTTCCCCTGTGCTTAAATATGGCAAGAGCCGTAAATAAAAAGGTAAGCAGGATAAATTCAAAGGGAAATCCGGCGGACGATACCTTAAACCAGCCTGTCCTGCCGCTTGTTAAGTCAAACACTACAACCAGTATAAAATGAACGCTCATAAGGCATATTGAGCCAAGGGATACAAACTTTGATACAGCCGTAACTACTATAAAGGTCATAAGGTCTATAACAATAATCGGCCAGAAAAACATGGATATAACCACACCTGAGGATGCGGCTATGCCCTTTCCTCCCTTAAATCCCATGTAAAAGGGATAATTATGGCCAAGCACAACGCCTATTCCTCCATACATTATAAGTATATATTCCATACTTATATATCCGTCTCCCGAGCCTATATCAAACACAAATGCGCAGAGAAGCCTTATGACGCAGCCTGCCAGAACGCCCTTAAGCATATCGCCTAAATACGTAATGATACCTGCCTTTTTTCCCAGCACTCTCATGGCGTTTGTAGTCCCGGCGTTTCCACTTCCGTAATCCCTGATGTCCACGTGATTTAGTCTTCCGTATATATAGCCTGTCTGAAATAAACCGAATATATATCCGATAATAATACAAATAACTCTGTATAATATTTCCATAATTCCCTCTTTTCCGACTCTTACTCTTTTTCCTGTCTTTCTCTTATAAAGAATTTAAGAGGAGTTCCCTTAAATCCAAAAGCCTCTCTTATCTTATTTTCAATATACCTTGTGTAGGAAAAATGCATCAGCTCCTTATCGTTTACAAAAATGACAAAGGTAGGCGGTTTCACGGCCACCTGGGTAATGTAATACAGCTTAAGCCGCTTTCCCTTATCTGAAGGGGGCTGGTTAAGGGCTACTGCCTCCGCCATAATCTCATTTAATACTCCTGTGCCAATGCGGAGCGCATGATTTTCCATAACAATGTCAATAAGCTCAAAAAGCTTATTTGTACGCTGTCCTGTAAGGGCGGATATAAATACAAGCTCAGCGTATGGCATAAACGATAAGGTTTCCTTTATTTTTTCCGTATGCCTGTAAATTGTTTTGTCATTTTTTTCCACCGCATCCCACTTATTAACTGCCACTATAACGCCTTTTCCCTTATCATGGGCTATTCCTGCAATCTTTGCATCCTGCTCCGTAACTCCCTCTGTGGCGTCAATAATAAGCACCACAATATCTGCCCTTTCTACGGCGGTAACAGAGCGGATAATAGAATATTTTTCCAGTTCCTCCTTTATCTTGTTTTTTCTTCTAAGACCTGCCGTATCTATAAAAACGTACTCCTTTTCTTCTCCGTTTTTATCCTTTCTTCTTATAATTGTATCCACGGCGTCCCTTGTAGTTCCTGCTATATCTGATACTATAAGCCTGTTTTCCCCTAAAAGCTTATTTATCAGGGAGGATTTTCCAACGTTTGGCTTTCCTATTATTGCTATCTTGGGAATCTCATCCTCTGACTCCTCTGTGTCTGTACCGTCAAAATACTTTACAACCTCATCCAAAAGCTCTCCAAGTCCAAGCTTTGAAACAGCAGAAATAGGAACAGGGTCTCCTATTCCTAAATTATAAAACTCATATATATCTCCGTTATATTTATTAAAGTTGTCCACCTTATTTACTGCAAGGACTACAGGCTTACCGCTTCTTCTAAGCATATCAGCAACCTTGGCATCGCTGTCCACAAGCCCCTGCTTAACGTCAGTAATAAAAATTATAACGTCTGCCGTGTCAATGGCTATCTGGGCCTGCTCTCTCATCTGGGACAGTATAATATCCCTGCTGTCCGGCTCTATGCCGCCTGTGTCAACCATGGTAAACGAATAATCCAGCCACGTAACGTCTGCATAAATTCTGTCGCGGGTTACTCCGGGAGTATCCTTTACTATAGAAATTGCCTCTCCTGCCAAAGCGTTAAACAATGTAGACTTTCCTACATTGGGCCTTCCCACTATGGCGACTATAGGTTTACTCATCTTTTCTTCCTCCATTATCAGGGTAATTTCTTATGTATACAAAATTACCGTTTTCCTCCCTCTCCTTGCCGGCTTCCCCTTCGTTAATAAATCCCTTAAGCAAATCCTTACCGCTTGATTTTACAATATTTACATGGACTTGTAAAGCATTTTCCACGTCCTTAAGCCCCATGTCGTCTAAAAAAAGAGCCTCTCCGCTTCTTAAAACATTGCCCGGCAAAAGCAGCACATCGCCTAAATTCTTATCCTTTAGCTGCGATATTATATCCTGGCCTGTTAGGAGGCCTGAAACCGTAATTGTCTCACCAAAGAAATCATTTCTTATTCTGTACACATCAATCTGAATATTAGGGAACTTTTTCACCGTCACATCTGCAAGCTCTTTTATAAGGTCATATGCAAGATAGCCTGTAGCTAAGGAAATATGAGCTTTCCTGTTATCTCCTGCTTCCTCTGCCAACGCCTCATAAAACTCATCCTTTAAAAGCCTCATCATTCCCACACCGTTTTCAAGCTGGATATAGCCGTCGTATCTTTCCTCCTCAGGAAAATCCCTTCCGGCATTTATATACCATTCGTCTGAGGCGTGAATAAAATGAAGGCCGTATCTGTCGTAAAAGTCCTGCTGATAGCCTTCTATCATGTCAATGACCTCTCCCGCCTCCTCACCTGAAAACAGCTTGAGAGGATACAGTCCCTCCCTGTACTTTGTAAGTCCTGCCGGAACCACCGATACGCTTCTCATATGGGGCAGATAGCGTGATAAATCCTCTATTGTATTCCTCAGCTCCTCCCCGTCATTTACTCCCTTGCACAACACTATCTGACCGTTCAGCTCAATTGAAGCCCCAGCCAGCCTGTCAAGCTTTTTAAGAGCCTCCCCTGCAAATCGGTTATTAAGCATTCTGCACCGAAGCTCAGGGTTTGTTGTATGCACCGAAATATTTATGGGGCAGAGATGATATTTTATTATCCTGTCTATATCCTTATTGCTCATATTGGTAAGGGTTATATAATTTCCCTGCAAAAATGAAAGCCTTGAATCGTCATCCTTAAAATAAAGGGTTTCTCTCATACCCTTAGGCATCTGGTCAATAAAACAAAAAATACATTTATTTGAGCACGCTCTGTAGTCATCCATAAGCCCCTGCTCAAATTCAATGCCTAAATCCTCGTCGGCTTCCTTATCTATCTCTAAAATCCATTCCTCACCGTCAGATTTTTTTATAAGAATTTCAATATATTCGTCATTAATGGCATAGTGATAATCAAAGACATCCTCCATCTGCTCTCCGTTTATTTCAAGAAGCATATCCCCTGCCTCTATATCCATTTCCTCTGCTATTGAGCCTTCTTTAACGCTCTTTATAAGATGTCCTTTTTTCTTTTTCATAAATACCTCTCAAGCCGTTACTAAAATCTTCCTTCCCCATAGTCCCTTACAAGCGCTTTTATACGCTCGGTCGGACTCAAAACAGGCTCTGTAGAAAAATCATGGTTAAGGGTGTCAATAATAAGAGCTATAAATTTACTCATATCCGCCTCTATATAATATGGTCTCTCTGTAAGCTTAGGATTTCTGTAGGTAAGATTTGTGGTGATAACATAGTTAATATAGCCGTTGTCATAATATTCATCAAACTTTTCAAAGCCGTCGGTAAAAAGCCCAAAGGTAGCGCATACTATAACCTTTCCTGCTCCCCTGTCCTTTATCTGCTTTGCCACATCCAGCATGCTTTCACCTGATGAAATCATATCATCCACAATTATTACGTCCTTATTTTTTACATTTGAGCCTAAAAACTCATGGGCAACTATAGGATTTTTTCCGTTGACTACAGTAGAGTAATTTCTTCTCTTGTAGAACATGCCCATATCCACTCCAAGGACATTTGAAAAATAAACGGCCCTGTTCATTGCTCCCTCGTCAGGACTTATAATCATAAGATGCTCATTGTCAATTTTTAAATCCTTGTCCACCTCAAGCAACGCCCTTATAAACTGAAAAGGCGGCATATAATTGTCGAAGCCGTGAAGAGGAATGGCATTGTCTATTCTCGGGTCATGGGCGTCAAAGGTGATAATGTCGTTTACACCCATATTTATAAGCTCCTGAAGAGCTAAGGCGCAATCCAAAGACTCCCTTTTCGTTCTCTTATGCTGCCTTCCCTCGTAAAGAAAGGGCATAATAACATTTACTCTCTTAGCGTGGGCAACCGACGCAGATATTATTCGCTTTAAATCCTGATAATGGTCATCCGGCGACATATGATTTTCATGTCCGCACACAGAATATGTAAGACTATAATTTCCTACGTCAACCATGGCAAACATGTCCACGCCACGCACAGACTCCTTTACCACGCCCTTTGCCTCACCGGAACCGAATCTTGGACAATGGCACTTTAAGAGATATGACTCGCTTTTATATCCCTTAAATTCTATAGGCATTGACTGGCTAATAATTCTGTTTCTCCTAAGCTCAACCAGATGCGTATCCGTTTTACGGGCAAGCTCAAGACAGCCCTCAAGGGCAGCTACCTTTAAAGGAGCTACCGGAATAGGCGTAGTTTCTGAAAAATTATCGTTTTGCATCACATGTCCTCTTTTCTGTATCTTAAGTTATGTTTTAAAAATTTTACCATTTAAGTATTTTACCGTCAATCCCATTCCTTAAAAAATATGTTTAAGTCACAGTTTCCTGAAATACCGTCAACCTTTCCGTCGCTTGCGTACTGCCAGCCTGCTACCTCATATGGAATATATATATCGTCATTGTAGAAAGCATACCATATATCTATATCCTTAAGCTCCTTTAAGTCTACCATGGTTACAAGACACTTTATATTGCCGTAAAGCATTGTATTATAGCCTTCTTTTTTCACCTCATCAAAGAAAACCCTGCATACCCTTGTAAGCTCCTCCTTTGAAAGAGCTTCGTTCCTGCCGTCCTCTCCCGCAATATCCTCAATGTCAAGCACAACAGGCAGCTCAATATCATAATCCTTTATTCTCTCAAGCACAAACCTGGCTTCCTCCCTTGCCTCCTCCTCGTTTATGGCCTCTGAAAACATATATACTCCTGTCTTTATACCTGCCTTTTTTGCCCCCTCTATATTTTCCTTAAAATATTCATCCTCAACTAAGGCTCCCGAGCCGTAGCCCCTTATGCCTACTCTTATAAAAACATACTCAACCCCGTCTGCCTTTACCTTGTCCCAGTCTATTTTGCCCTGAAACTTTGATACGTCTATAGTCTTATGTATGGCTATATCCTTATCGCCTGTATACTTTAGCTCTCCTGCCTCCGTATCCATCCAGAAATCGCCCTTTTTAAAGCTGTTTTTTGGTAAATCAAGTATTTCTCCAAAAACAAAGCCATTAGTATCATTGTGGACAAGATACTGGGGAAAAAGCTCTCTCAGCATACTAAGGGTAGTATCTCCTCCGGACATTCTGTCCTTTATCATATCCAACAGCTCTGCCCTGCTCTTGTCATATCCTTTGGCATATGCAAGCTCATGCTCATTTTCCACAAGCTCCGCCGCCTGCGCAGCCGATATGTAATCAGCCGTATTTATAACCGTATCGCCGTCAACCGCAACAGCTTCACCTTCTTTTTTTGCATTATCAATAAGCATATATACAAGCAGCGTCGCTGCAGATACAAAGCATAATGTAATTATAGCGGCATATATCTTTATTCCTCCTGCTGCTTTTTTATTCTTTCCGTCATTATATACAGTGTTTTCCATACTTTTCTCCTATCTGTCCGCTCTAAAGCCTTGTTCGTTTATTACTTAAGCATTAAAAATGCGCATAAATTTCCCCGTTTTCCCATATGGCCTCTATGTGAAAACAGTATATCCCTGTTACAGCATGTGCATATATCAGGTATGGCTATATTATCCGATAAAACTCCCGCATCTGTCAATACCTTATAGTTGGCAGCCCACAGATTTAACAAATATTTTCCGTTATCCTTTTTATATAATATGGCGTCCATATTCTGAGCGCTTTCCCTAATATGCTCCGTATCATAAGCCCTATGTTCTTCTGCCGAAGCTCCAAACTCTTTTTCAAACTCCCTTGCCACCTCCAAAGAAACCTCATAGCAATTAAGACAAATAGACGGCCCTATTGCCGCTATAACATCTTCGGGCTTTGTGCCAAACTCTTCCTTCATTCTTTTTAGCGTCGCCTCTCCCATTCTGTTTACCGTTCCCCGCCAGCCTGAGTGAGATAAGCCTATGGCTTTATTTTTAACGTCTGCAAAATAAAGGGGAACGCAGTCAGCATATGACGTTACAAGGGTTATTCCCCTCCTGTTTGTTATCAGCCCGTCTATATCGCTGTAATCTGCCTCTTTATATATTCCCTTGCCTATGTCATTTTCTGTTACCGTCAAAACATTTGTTGTATGAGTCTGATTGCTCATAACCGGATTTTTAAAGCCGTTTTTTTCCGTAAATATTTGAAAATTTTTTCTTACATTCTCTATGGAATCTCCCATTTTTACCGAGAAATTCATGGAGGAATGCATTCCCCCGCTTACTCCCCCAAGCCTTGTTGAAAAACCGTTATGGACTATTCCTGTTTCCTTTAGATTTTTATATTGAATATATGGCGCTTCTGTTTCTACAATAATTGTGCTGCTTCTTTTTCCTGCCTTTTTTATTTTTATCATATACTCTCCTCTATAATCCTCCGAATGCATTTTTATAATGTCTGATTTTCCCGCCCTCCACGGCAATAACATCAAATCTGCATAATACGTTATCTCCCTTACGGCGCTTATACAAATAATACATTGCGGCTTTATATATTCTTTGCTGCTTTATGGGGCTTACCGCCTCCTCAGGCAGTCCATAGCCTGCTGTTCTTCTGTATTTTACCTCCACAAAAACATAAGTATTCCCGTCCATTGCAATAATATCTATCTCTCCGCCGCTGCAGTAAAAATTTTTCTCTAATATAATATAGCCGGATTTTTCCAGATATTCCGCCCCTAAGGCTTCCTTATCCTTTCCCACGCTGCGATTATTCATATACCTTTAGCCTTTCGTTACCTTAATACCTTTGAGCGGATTTTATCCATTCTGTCCACAAACACAAGTATCTCCGCTACAACGCCGTACAGCTCCGGAGGTATTGCCTCTCCAAGCTCAAGCTTTGACAGGGTTTTTGCCAGGCCCTCATCCTCATATACAGGCACGTCTGATTCCTTTGCCGTCTCTAATATTTTATCTGCAATTATGCCCTTTCCGCTTGCTATAACCTTAGGCGCCTCCTCCGAAGGGTCGTATTGCAGCGCGACCGCTATCTTTGGCTGCTTTTCCTTCTCATTATCCTTCATAGGCTACCTCCCCTCTCAAATAATATAAAATATAATAAGTCATTTGCTATAATCTTATGTCAAAGCCATATCTCTTTACTTCATTCCTTGGTTTATCTACATTCATTATCTGTTCAAAGGGATTTTCAGGCTCCCTGCTTTCTATTACCTCGCTTGACAATTCTACCTCATAGCCCTGCTCCTCCAGTCTCTTTTTTAACTCAGGCAGATGCTCCTCCACAATATCCTGTGACACTATATCTGACAATGAAAACCTTGTGGAAACCTTTCCTGAAATATCCATAGACACTCTTACGTCAGTGGCTCCCAAATGCTCCATATCAAGATGAAGAAAGGCTGTAATAGGCCCATCCTTCAGGGATTTATTTTTATTCCTGTTGTATACAAATAATTCTCCGTTTGCCTCTCCTGACATAGTCTTATATGGAACCTGAACATAGCTTGCCACATTATTAAAATCATTCATAAACTGAATGTTATTTTTCATGCTTTCGGCTGACTTATATGCGTCTGTTTTCTCCATACCGTTGTTTTTCAGTGCTTCCATTATCTTTTCAGCGCTTGCATATATGGTTTTAAGCTTATCGTTGATTGCGCTTTTTATTTCATCGCCTGTTTTTCCCTCTAAGGAGTCTGCGTTTAACAGCCATCTGCTTTTCAGCTCCTTTAAGGCTTCCTTTATATGACCTTGAAGCGTCTGTCCTTTAAGCTTATCTTCTACCTGAGAATTTTCAGCCTGCAAGCCGTCTGAATTTACGGTTTCAGCCTGCCTTCCCGGATTTTCTTTATCCGTTACATTACTCTTGTCTGTCGCATTTCCTTCATTTTGCGGCAATATTTCCTGTCTGCCTGGGGCTGTATCAGTATTGTGTCTTATAACAACCTTACCGTCCTCGTTTGAAAGCCCCACGGCTCCTTCCTTTATTTCTCCGTGGCTTTCCTTTGCCATATTTTCTGTTTTCTGTATTTCTCCATTAAGGATACTGTTATCATTTTTTCCTGCCGGACCTTCAATAATATCCGGCTCTCCCGTTATGCCTCCGGTTACGGCAGAGCTGTTTTCAGAATTTATCCCATCTGCTGTTTCGCCTGCTGATATATTTCCGTTATTACTTTCAGAAAGGCCGGTTTCCTTTGTTATATTCTCTGACAGGCTTTTTATAATATCGTCTATGCTTTTTACAAGCTCCGGCTTTGTCTCTGAAAGCTGTTCAAGATTATTTGCAAGATTACTTATATTTTCAGTTATTTTATGGTTATATGACTGATATGATTTAAGCTGCTCTAAATTTTCGGCGGTAACTGGGATGCCGTGGCTGTTTAGCGTGACAATATCCCCTACCCTGTCGTCAGGATATGCATTTACAAGCCTTTCCATATCGCCAAGGGACGTTTTGTCAAGGGCCATTCCGTACGCCATCATTTCCTTAACCATGGCTATATTTCTGCTGCTCATTTCAAGTCCAAGCTTCTCAAGAGAGGCAATAAGACTCTGGCTAAGCCCGTTTTCACCTGATGCGCCAACAGCCTGTAATAAAATTTTCACCCCGTCGTTTGACTTAACCATAAAATTTATTTTTTCACCTATGTTAAATTTTGCGCCGTTTTCAAGAGTTGCCAAAAGAGTATCTCCTCCTGATAAAAGCAGCTTTATATTGTTTCCTGTAATATCCTGTATTTTCCCATTAAAAACAGAGCCCTCTGTTAAGCCTGCCTTTACGAGAGCTCTCTTTACGCTTTCAGACACATTGACATTTCCCTTGCCGTCTGACGTCTGGGTTCTGTTATTTACCGAGTTAGGGTTTAAATAAAAATTCAATTATACCATCCTTCCAATAAAGCTGTTCCGGTGTATAGGCGTTTTCCCCAGCTTTTTTAAGGCTTCTATATGTTCCTTGGAGCCATAGCCCTTATTTGAAGCAAAGCCATAGCCGGGATACACGTTATCATATTCTATCATTATCCTGTCTCTTGTAACCTTTGCAACTATGCTGGCTGCCGCAATAGATATGCTTTTTGCATCACCCTTTATAATCGGCACCTGCCTAATACTGACCTCCGGTATGGTCACCGCGTCGTTTAATAATATATCGGGCTTTATACTTAAATTATTTATGGCTGTTCTCATAGCTTTATAAGTTGCCTGCAAAATATTTATCTCGTCTATAACCTTTTCTGATTCTATGCCAATACCGATTGCTACAGCCTTTTTCATTATCTCGTCATACAAGGCTTCCCTCTTTGTTTCCGAAAGCTTTTTTGAGTCGTTTATATATAATATTTCTACATCCTTTGGAAGTATTACTCCGCAGGCTACCACAGGGCCTGCCAGAGGGCCTCTGCCCACCTCGTCTATGCCGCATATATACTGTACGCTTCCGTATTCCCTTTCATAGCGGCTCATCTCATAGAGCCTTTTTCTTTCCTCCTCAAGCTTGATTCTTTGCTTTTCCTGTTTTTCCAGTTCCTTTTGCTCTTTTTTTGTCATTATTTTATCACTCCAAATTTATTTAAAGGAAAAATTCTAAAGCATGCTCTTCCCTCTATATGGTCTCTGGTTATACAGCCTATTTTTCTGCTGTCAGTGCTGTTATTTCTGTTGTCTCCAAGTACAAAATATTCATTTTCACCTATGTAAATTTCTTCCTCTGCGTCATATCCCTTCATAGGTATATCGTCTATGTAATATCCATAGTCCTCCTCAAGCACATCCCCGTTTATATATATCTTACCGTCTGTTATCTGTATGGTTTCCCCCGGCAGGCCTATTATACGCTTTATATAATATACGTCCATACCGGCAGCCCCATCATAATAAGGAAATACCACTATATCAAACCTTTCCACATCTCCAAATCTGTAGGACAGCTTTTCTATAATAAGGTTATCTCCGTCATTTAAGGTGTTATACATTGACATTCCGTCTACGGTAGTTCTCTGGGCCACATAATGAACTATAAAAAAGGATATAAGCACTGCGGCAAAAAGACATATTCCAAACTGGATTATTCCGTTAAAACTCTTTTTTCTTTTTTCTTTTAATTCCTTTTCATAAGGATATTCCTCATACTCCTTATCACTGTCTTCATCATTTATTTTATCTTCTAAATCCAGCTTCATTTTTCTTACCTTTCTTTACTTAATGGGCTTCTATTGCCCTTTCATACCTCCTATGCTGTTAAACGGCCATATCCTAAAGGATACCTTTCCTATTATGTCGTCAATATTTACCGGGCCTACGTCGCTTGAACGGCTGTCGTCGCTTTGATTTCTGTTGTCGCCCAGTACAAATACCTCATTGTCGCCAAGGGTATAAGGCCCCCAGTTTACATATATGGTAGACTGTCCGCCGTCGCTTTTTTCCCTGTAGATACCGTAGTATTCATTTAATTCCTTATCATTTATATAAAGAACCCCGTCCCTTATTTCTACCTTTTCATTTGGCAGCGCTATAACTCTCTTTACAAGACTTCTGCCATTGTCATATTTGTAAGGAAACAATACAATATCATATCTTTCCACATCTCCAAAAACATAGGAAAGCTTATTTATAAAAACCACATCTCCCTCCTCAAGAGACGGATTCATAGACTGTCCCACTATCATAAGAGGCGACATAAGAAACGCATTCCACAGAAGGGCTAATAAAAACACAAATATAATGTAAACAAATGTTTTTATCAATGTTTTTCTTCCGTCGCTTAAATTATATCTGTTAAGCAGTTTTTCAAGCATACTTTCTCCTATTCCGGCAGCTCTAAGGTTATCCTTCCAAGCTTTCCCTTTCTAAAGTCCTCTAAAATAATTTTTGCCGCCTTATCAATATCATATTCCCCGCCCTTTACAACACAATTTCTCTTTTCTGCCACCTTGTAAAGGATATCTGTTATTTCCCCGGTTTCAAGAGTTTTTCCATCCTTTTTATCATAATCTATGGAATATCTTTCTGCAAGGGTATCAGGATATGATTCCTCCAAAAACTTTATAAGCTCCATTGTAAGCTCTGTAAGATTTAATATCTCGTCGTTTATTGAGCCTGCAAACGCAAGCCTTAAGCCTACTGCCTTATCCTCAAACTTTGGCCATAATATACCGGGCGTATCTAAAAGCTCTAAGGTTTTACTAAGCTTTATCCACTGCTTTCCCTTTGTTACTCCCGGCTTATTTCCCGTTTTTGTACAGGCTTTTTTTGCATAGGTATTTATAAATGTAGATTTGCCTACGTTTGGTATTCCTACTACCATGGCTCTTACAGGTCTGTTAATAATTCCCCTTTTTCTGTCTCTCTCTATCTTTTCCCTGCATGCCTCCTGTATAATGGCATCAACGTTTTTTATACCTGTGTTATCTCTGGAATTTACCTCAAGAACAAAAAAGCCTTTATTTTTAAAATATTCTGTCCACAGCCTGTTTGCCCTCTGGTCCGCCAAATCAGATTTATTTAAAAGAATAAGTCTCGCCTTATTCTGTCCCAATGTGTCTATATCAGGATTTCTGCTGCTTAATGGAAGCCTTGCGTCTACAAGCTCTATAACTAAATCAATAAGCTTTATATCCTCCTGCATCATTCTTTTTGCCTTGGTCATATGACCAGGGTACCACTGAACATTCATACTTAGCTCCGTTTCTTTATATAATCACTTTACAAGCTTTATTTCACTAAAGGGCGAGGCAATAAGCCATGCCTTTCCAACTATATCGTCTTCATTTATATTTCCAATATAATCAAATCTGCTGTCCTCGCTTAAATTTCTGTTGTCTCCCATAACAAAATATTCGCCGTCTAAAAGCTTTATTTCAGTTTCTGCCTGTCCGCTTTCATAATTACCCTTAAAATATTTATCATCTATGGTTTCACCGTTAATGTATATTTTGCTTTCCTGAATTTGTACGGTTTCGCCCGGCAGGCCTATTATTCTTTTTATAACGTACTGCTCCTCATTTGTTTTAGATTTATATACTATCACGTCAAATCTTTCCGGTGAGCCAAGCTTGTAGGATATTTTATTTATAAGGACTACCTGTCCGTCATTAAGGGCGGCCGCCATGGAACTTCCCACTACGTTAGTTTCCTCACAAAGATATATTGCAAAAAAAGCCGCCATTGCCACTATCACCACAACATCAGCTATCCACTTTAAAACCTTGTCCGTAAAAAAATTCCCCTCCGGGCGCGGATTAAAAAAATCCATTGCTCTAACCTGCCTTCCCTTCTATATATAGAAAACAAGGCAAATACAACAAACGGTGTATCTGCCTTAATATTCTGCCCTGAAACCATATGGACAGATAAATTATTTAACTAATTCCTTAACCTTAGCAGCCTTTCCTACTCTCTTTCTTAAGTAGTTAAGCTTTGCACGTCTAACCTTACCTAATCTTACAACCTCTATTTTATCGATTGTAGGTGAGTGTAACGGCCATGTCTTTTCAACGCCTACGCCGTTTGAATTTTTTCTGACGGTAAATGTCTCCCTTGAACTTCCGCCCTGTCTCTTAAGCACAACGCCCTCGAAAACCTGTATTCTCTCGCGGTTTCCTTCCTTAATCTTTGCGTGAACCTTAACCGTATCGCCTACATGAAATTCTGCTATAGAGTCCTTAAGCTGTTCTGCCTCAATATTTTTAATTATTTCGTTCATTTGTGTGACCTCCTTAAAATATTCGATATTCTTAATACATTGATTATGTTCCTTTTTCGTAACAGAGGAATATCTCTTTTTCACAACATTCAGATATTATCATATTATGCGTTGTAAAGTCAAGAGATTTTTATAACTTTTATAAAATAACCATATCTGACCAAATTATTTTTATGCTCGCTATCTAAGTATACTTTTAATATATTTATATTAAAAAATTGTTTTTCTGTATTCGACTCTTTCTATGTCTTTTATTCTAAACCTATACTCTACATTACATTTTTCACTTCGGGCTATTATCCATTTTCCTTTTTGATAAACTTGTTTTATTGAGATATTATCAACTATATTGCCATTATAAAACACAAATTTTGCATAGCTATATTTGAATTTTCCATTTGAATCCAAAAAAACAAAATATATAATCTCATCTAATGTTATTAAAATTATTGCTATAAGTTTAAGAAGCCAACTGTTATTACCCAAAACAAAAATTTGCATTATTGCCGCTGATATAATTGTAACTACATCCACAATCCTTTTTAATTTTTTTTCAAATTTTAAACCTCTTTTGAAATTTACTTCTCTATTATTTTCTTTGCTTATTATTAACAATATAATATATGGTAATATATACAATATAAAGATTAGAATATTGTATATTTTTATATTATAATTTATATTAAAAATATAAGCGTAATAATTTATTAAAAAAACTATTAATAAATCCCATATAAATCCAAATAAAATTATTGATAATAAAAATTTAAAATATATATTTAATGATGATTTCTCTTTTGACTGTTTCCACGGTTTATCCTTCTTAACCCATCCGCTAAAATTTTGAAGAAACCATGGAATTATTACTACTAAAATTGGCACAATTATATTATAAATTACCTCTTTATATTCTGACACTAATTTCTCACTCCTTACAATAACTATTACCTTTCTTTGTATAAAAGTATACTTTATTGTTTAAATTTCGTTTATCTTTTCCGGAAAATCTTCTTTCGCCTTTTCTTCGTCATATTCATATATTGACATTGCTATTACCTCCAATTTTTGTGCCTTAAGGAAATCATCCGGTATTCCATCGGCTATATATTCCTATTTAATGTTTTTGTTTTTTCCATAAAATATATCTCCTTTAAAAAAATATACAGATTTTACGACGTTCATTGCTAATTATAATTTCTGCCATAATCTCTGATTAAATGTTTGGATAAAAGAGAAACCTTATGGATTAAACGCCAATATTAGAACTTATGTAATTAATTTGATTATATCAGAATATTTGATATTCAGTCAATTCATTTATTAATTAATAGCATATCTTATAATATTTTCCATTGTTCATGTTGATATAAAGGGCTTCTTCTTTGCTGATATTTACATTATAGTATATCAGCAATTATATTGCAATATATTAAATTATTTATTTAATATTTATTAATGTTATTGTCATTAAACATTAAAGAATGCTGTATGGTAAAGAAACAGCCACAGGCCTTACACCTGTGACTGTTTTTTGCCTTTACAGCATTAAAATCATCCCGTTGGATGTCCTTTAATATTCTAAATCTTTTTCATACATTTCAGAATATACCATAGTCGCTTTCAGAGAAGATTATTTTAAATATTTATTGTGTTACTGTAGTTCTTGTAGTAGTGCTTACATTTACTTCCGATACTTCAAGATAACAATTTTCTCCTCCTAAATATACCATCATGTCATCTGTAGGACAATCTACCGCCGTTATCATATAATGATATGTATTACCATCGCTTCCTGATATTTCAGCATCCACAACTATTGTTGTTCCGGCTCTCTTTGCATTAAGCTTAACGGTTGCCCCATTCATAATTGTTTTATAATTATCCCATTCCCAATTACATGCCGGTATAACCGTACTTCCGGTAAATTTTGCTGATATAAAATTATCCGACCTTATATACAAATCCTCACCTTCATTAAGTTCATTTAATCTTGCAAGATTTGTACAGAACGCTAATGCAAAATTGTGCCAGTTTTGTACTCCAGCAGAATTATTTTTAAATTTAAAGGTTACATCAAAATCTCCCGTTACCTTTAATCCTTTGAAGTTTGCATAATTCCACCAGTCAAGGGTATATGTTCCGTCTCCGTTATCTGTTCCTA
>ERZ777305.2386-NODE-2386-length-16306-cov-2.760446_pt1 | contig 16306 bp, 12 predicted proteins | sample MGYA00374965_ERZ777305 | MGnify/ENA primary metagenome ERZ777305 (study PRJEB29328, sample SAMD00013331) | mouse gut metagenome | study: EMG produced TPA metagenomics assembly of the Metagenome analysis of fecal microbiota from mouse which was promoted... | reverse complement strand
TCGGAAGGTTCGGAAGGTTCGGAAGGTTCGGAACAGGCTCGGGCGGGCACGCGGATCATAAAGGAGACAACGGGTATGGGCAGCATGTTTCAGGGCAGACAGGATAAACTGGTTGCCGTCTGTGTAGCGGGGATTGACGAGTACGCACAGACGACCTACATCGACGCGATGTGCAGTCTCGCCGATCAGTATAATTTCAGACTTCTTTTCTTTACCTCTTTTTCCGGTATCTGTATGGGCGGAAAATATTCGGAGGGAGAGATGGCGGTCTATTCTCTGATCAATTACGAGCTGCTGGACGGGATTGTTCTGCTGGCAGAGACGATCAAGGACACGGAAGTGCTCGCGTCGATCGCCGGCGCGGCCGCGGAGGCGGGAGTTCCGGTCGTGACGGTCGATCATCCGATCGACGGCTGCTATAATATCGTGTTTGATTACCGCGGCGCTATGGAAAAGCTTGTGCGTCATATGGTGGAGGAGCACGACTTTAAAAAGATTGAATTTATCGGCGGAATCCCGGATAATCCGCCGTCGGAGGAGCGGCTCAGGGTATTTCGCAGCGTAATGGAGCAGAACGGCAGAAGGGTTCTTCCGGAGCAAATCCACTACGGCTACTTCTGGCCGGGAGGAACCGAACCGGTGATGGATAAAATCTGCGCGCGCCGCCGGGAAGACATGCCGGATGCTCTGATCTGCGCAAACGACGCCATGGCGCTTACCGCCTGCCGCAGGCTTCAGGCGGCGGGATTCCGCGTGCCGGAGGACGTTGCCGTCTCCGGATTCGACGGGATACGGGAGGCGATGAACCATATCCCGAGTCTGACCACGGCCTGCCTGGATACGATCGGGACGGTCCGGACGGCGTTTGACGCACTTAAGACGCTGTTTGACGGCGGGAGTGTTCCGCAGGAAATTCTGATGGGCTACCGGGTTATCTGCGGGGAGAGCTGTGGATGTCTTGACAAGCGGAGTCCGGAGAACCAGAACAGCTTTGTTCAGACGATGTTCACCCATCTGCATGCGGATCATTATTTTGTCAATCAGGTCATGAGCATGACGACGGATCTGTCGGAGTGCGCCTCGCTGAGCGAGGCGGCGGATCGGCTCAAGCCGCATCTGAAAATGCTTTCCGTATGGAAATGCTGGATCTGCATTGTGGATCATTATGTGGAGGAGGCGGAGCTGCTTCAGGATATTCTGATGGAGGGAGAGACGGCAGGCCGGCGCTATACCGAACGCATGAACTGCATTGTATACCGGGAGGGGGTAGAGTGCCAAAGCGATATCTGCTTCCTGCGGAGCGAGATTCTGCCGGATCTGGAATTTCATCTGCTGCAGACCTGCAAAATCGTTGTGGCGCCCCTTCATGTGATGGACAAAACGATCGGCTATTTTGCATTTACCTATCTGCCCGGCCAGAACGAGTTCCATCGTCTGCAGAGCTTCGGCAATTCGCTGAGCAACACCCTCGCCTCGCTGAAGTCGAAAACGGAGCACCGGCTGCTGATTGAGAAGCTGGAGATGCAGACCACGCATGATCCGCTCACAGGGATTCTGAACCGGCGCGGTTTCTTCCAGCAGCTGAACCGGCTGTATGCCGACAGTGTGAGGAGAGGTGAGGCGATAGCAGTTCTCTCCGTCGATATGGACGGTCTGAAGCATATCAACGACACCTGGGGCCACAGCGAGGGGGATGAGGCGATAATATTTACCGCGAACGCGCTTGCGGCGGTTTGCGGCAGCGAAATGTTCTGCGCGCGCATCGGAGGCGATGAGTTCATGGTGGCCGGAAATGCATCGCAGGAGACCGCGGAACGCTTTCAGGAGAGGCTCCAGGCGCTTTATGACAAGCAGAATGCACGCAGCGGAAAAAATTACCGGATTGGCTTCAGCCTTGGCATGGTCTATGCGCAGGCCTCGGAGCAGCTGCCGCCGGGCGAGCTGGTCCGGATGGCTGACGCAAGCATGTATGAGCAGAAGGAGGAACACCGCAAGCAGGAAGGGTATCTTAGATAAAAAATCGTTCGATTACCTGGACAATGCCTTCCTCGTCGTTGGATGCGGTTACATAGTCTGCCTTCTCCAGCACCGCTTCCTGAGCGTTTCTCATGGCAACGCCGAGCCCGGCATGCTCGATCATCGAAATGTCGTTGAAGCCGTCCCCGCAGCATACGATCTGCTCGCTGGTGAGGCCGATGCTTCCGGCCAGACGGTCGATGGAGGTGGCTTTATCCACATTCTGCGGCATCAGCTCAAGAAAATACGGTTCGGAACGATAGATATTCAGCACTCCGTGGAATTGCCCGCGGAGTGCTTTTTCTACCTGTGCCAGATGCTCCGGCTCCCCTGTCATCAGGCATTTGTTTACCGGAAAGGTGATGTACTCCGGGAAATTTTCGATTTCCCGGATCGGGATCTGGTTGATGCGCGCCTCCAGCTCCATATATTTATCAATCGGCGTGCCGGCGATTACCCCGTCCCCCTCATAAGAAATAATACCGACGTTATGCTCCAGAGCGGCCCGGTAAATTTCCGGGATCAGCGAGGCGGGAACGGTTTTCTGGTATATGGTCTCCCCGGTGCCGCAGTTGATGATCCTTGCCCCGTTAAAAGAGAGAATAAAATTGCTGAAGCGAGCCAGCTCCAGCTCCTCTGCCACCCGGCGGGTTCCCGGCGTCGGCCTGCCGGACGCGATCACAACGCGCACGCCGCGCTCCTGCAGCCCGATCAGGGCTTTTCTTGTATTCGGCGTAACTTTTTTCTCGGAATTGGTCAGCGTTCCGTCGATATCCAGTACAAGCATTTGATATTTCATTTTCCCTCATTTCTGCGCATTTTTGCACATTTCAAATTTATAAATGCACACAGAACCAAAAGCTATTAATTTTTGTCTTTGGCCGCGGTGCAATATGGAATATTTTATAGCAAAGCGGTTCAAATGTAAAGGCTATTCATAGGGACAAGCCGGAGCTCATACTATTTTCTCATAACGAAATCAATGGCGGAGGAATATCGTGCATACCTTAAGCAGGGCGGAAGTAGTAAAAAAGCTTGGCAGCCATTCCGATCAGGGCCTGAGCGAGAAGGAAGCAGCTGCGAGGCTGAGGCAATACGGAAAAAACGAATTTACGGAGAAGAAGAAAAAGGGCTTTCTGATCCGCTTTTTTGAACAGTTCCAGGATTTTATGATCCTTGTGCTGATCGCCGCGGCGGTGGTCTCCTTTTTTGTTTCTGCAATGAACGGGGACGCGGACTTTACCGACCCTGTCATTATCCTTGCGATCGTCGTGCTGAATGCGGTGCTCGGTGTGGTGCAGGAGGAGAAGGCGGAAAAGTCGCTGGAAGCGCTGAAGCGGATTTCCGCCCCGGCAGCCACGGTGCTGCGCGGGCGTGTAAGGGAGGAAATCGCCGCAGCAAGGCTTGTGCCGGGGGACGTGATCGAGCTTGAGGCAGGACAGTATGTCCCGGCTGACGCCCGCCTGCTGACCGCTGTTTCGATGAAGACGGATGAATCGTCGCTGACCGGCGAGTCCATGCCGGTAAAAAAGGATGCGGAAGCGGTCTGTGCGGAGGGGACGCTGCCCGCCGACCGGAACAACATGCTGTATTCGACAACGATTGTCACGTCCGGCCACGGAAGGGCAATCGTCACGGCCACGGGGATGCAGACAGAGGTCGGGCGGATTGCGGATATGATCCTGAACGACAGCGCGCCTGACACCCCGCTGCAGCGGAGACTGGCGGTTATCGGGAAATGGCTCGGCATCGCAGCGCTTGGAATCTGCGTTGTTATCTTTGTGATGGGAACGCTGCAGGGACGCGGACTGTTCGACATGTTTATGACAAGCGTGAGCCTGGCGGTAGCGGCCATCCCGGAGGCGCTTCCGGGCATGGTTACCATTATGCTTTCCCTGGGCGTGCAGCGGATGGCAGGGAAAAGAGCGGTGGTAAAAAAGCTTCCGGCGGTTGAGACACTCGGCAGCGCCACATGGATCTGTTCGGATAAAACCGGTACGCTGACGGAAAATTCCATGACGGTCGTTCAGCTGTCCGATGCTTCCCGGCTGCTGGAGCCGCGGGAGCAGGGGGCGATGCGGATTCTGCAGGCCTCCGTGCTCTGCTGTAATGTGCAGCGTGTGAAAAACGACGAACAGAAAGGAGGCGGCGCACGGAAAAAGGCAGGTAAATTCCGGACGGGCGCCGCACCGGGAGGAACCGGCATGGCAGCCGGAAGCGCGCGTCAGGGCGGTGCTTCCGGGACGCAGGTGCCGGCGGGAAACGGCATGCCATGGAGAGAACGAAGCCGTGCGAAAACCCTGCTCCGACCGAAGGCGGAAACAGGGGAGCAGGGCGGCGAATGGAGCGGGGAGGCGACCGAGCTGGCTCTGGTGAGGGCCCTGCACAGCGCGGGCGGTTCCGCGGAGAAGCTGTGGAGCGCCGCAGAGCGCACCGGCGAGATCCCGTTCGATTCAGAGAGAAAACGGATGACAACGGTATGTATGCGAGGACAGGAGAGCTTCCGCATCACAAAGGGAGCTCCGGATATTCTGATTACCCGATGCACGCACTATGACCGGGACGGCAGGATATATCCGATGACCGACGAGGTCAGAGAGGGAATTCGGCGGAAGAACCGGCAGATGACGGATCGGGCGCTCCGGGTGCTGGCGGTTTCCTACCAGCCGGACTTAAGCGGCAGGCCGGAGGAGGGGCTTGTATTCCTCGGTCTGATCGGCATGATCGATCCGCCGCGCAAGGAAGCTGCTGCGTGCGTGCGCACCTGCCGCGAGGCAGGAATCACGCCGGTCATGATTACCGGCGACCATGTTGCTACCGCCTGTGCAATTGCGGCGGAAATCGGCATACTGGAGGACCGGAAAGAGGCTGTGACCGGGGCGGAGCTGGATCGGATGACGCAGGAGGAGCTGGAGCGGAATATACGCAGCTACCGTGTATTTGCCCGCGTCTCGCCGGAGCACAAGGTGAGGATCGTCCGTGCGCTGCAGAGGTCGGGGGAAATCGTCGCGATGACCGGAGACGGGGTCAACGACGCGCCGGCGCTGAAAGCAGCGGATATCGGCTGCGCAATGGGAAAAAACGGGACGGATGTCGCGAAGAATGCGGCCGATATGGTGCTGATGGACGACAATTTTGCTACGATCGTAGAGGCCGTGCGGGAGGGCAGAGGAATCTACGACAACATCCGCAAATCGATCCATTTTCTGTTATCCAGCAACATCGGAGAGATTATCACGATTTTTACTGCCATTCTCTGCCGTCTTCCTTCGCCTCTGGCGGCGGTTCAGCTGCTGTGGGTAAATCTTGTGACGGATTCCCTGCCGGCCATTGCGCTGGGGGTGGAGCCTCCGGAGCCGGGGATTATGAAGCGCAGGCCGGTTCCCCCGGAAAAAGGGCTGTTCTCCGGCGGGCTGACCGGGCGGATCGTTTTAGAAGGCTGCATGATCGGGCTGCTTGCCGTGGCCGCTTATCTGCTCGGAGGAAGCTCCTACTGCTTTGCCGTGCTGTCCTTCTCCCAGCTGTTCCACGCCTGGAACATGAGAAGCGAGCGGTCGCTGTTTGAAGTCGGCTTTTTCAGCAACCGCAAGATGACCGTGGCCTTCCTTGTCTGCGGGTTCCTGCAGGCCATCGTCCTGACCGCTGCGCCGTTTTCCGCCGTGTTCCAGGTAACGCCGCTGAAGCTGTTTGACTGGCTGATTGTGCTGGGGCTCTCGATCATCCCGATTTTTGCCTGCGAGCTGCAGAAGCGCCTGTGCAGAAAAAGGATTTTCAGAAAAGCTTAAGTTGACAAAACGGAAGAAGCTCAGTAAAATAGGTTCTGAGCTGCTGAGTCCGGCGGATAAGGCCGAAACGGCAGAAAATAGGGTAAGGAGTCCGGGATACCGGAAAAAACGTATGATATTTTCTACAAAAAACCTGGAGACGGGATATAATAATGCAAGTGCGTTCCAAATAGCGTTGTTTTCGCTGAATTCGGCGGCGACAACGCTATATTTGGTGCTGATGGAATATGTCTCCTACTATGTGAACGGCATTGTCGGCTTCACGGTTATATTTGCTTCCGCGCTGCTGACGGCGCTGCGGGTATTTGACGGCCTGATCGATCCGCTGATCGGTTTTATGGTGGATCGTTTTGAGGGGCGCTTCGGAAAGTTCCGCCCGTTCATGGTGCTTGGAAATCTTCTGATGCTTGTCAGCGTGCTGCTGATGTTCAACACGACGCACCGGATTCCGGGCGCGCTGCGCCTGCCGTATTTCGTTCTGGTGTACGTCATCTATGTGTTCGGCTATACCTTCCAGATGATTGTTGCCAAATCGGGACAGACCGTACTTACGGACAATCCGAAAATGCGCCCGCTGGTGAGCTATTTTGATTCGCTGTTCGTGACCTCCTGCTACGGCGGAATCCAGCTGTACACCGCGGCGTATCTGATCCCGAAATACGGGAGCTACAAAAATCCGGCGCTGTTCCGGGAATTTACGTTTGCGGTTGCCGGGATTTCGGTGCTCTGCACCATTCTCGGGCTGGTCGGAATCTGGAATAAGGACAGGCCCGAGTATTACCAGGTCGGGGGCATGCAGAAGATCCGGATTCGGGATTACTGGGATGTGCTGAGGCACAACCGGCCGATCCGGCAGCTGGTGGTGTCGGCATCCGTCAATAAATTTACTTCTACAGTATATAATAATGTAACGGTCTGTGTTATGCTCTTCGGCATTATGATGAGAAATTACGCAATGGCAGGGCAGGTCGGGCTGGTGACGATTCTGCCGAATCTTGTGATTGTGACGCTCGGCGTTTCGCTCGCGCAGCGCATCGGGCAGAAGCATACCTTTGCGCTGTTCATGAGGCTTGCCATTCTGTTTCAGCTGATTATGACCCTGTTTCTTATATTTGCCCGGGTGGAGGGGATTGCCTTTTCCAACCTGACCGGGACGACGTTTGCTTTTCTTGTGATCTATATTTTTCTGAACGGTTCCAAATCAGTCAGCAACAGCATTGTTGTGCCGATGATCGCGGACTGCTCGGATTACGAGGTGTACCGGAGCGGGCTGTATATTCCGGGCTTTATGGGGGCGCTGTTTGCACTGGTCGATCAGGTGATTTCATCCCTGGCGACTATTTTCGTCGGGGGTGTTGTGGCGCTGATCGGTTTTACTTCGGTGCTCCCGCAGGTGGAGGATGCGCTGACGCCGCAGCTGAAGGCCGCGACGATTTTTATGTACTGCATCGTACCGATGCTCGGCTGGATTTTCTCGCTGTGCGTCATGCGCAATTATGAGCTGGATAAGGAAAAAATGCAGGAGGTCAGCCGCAGGAACCGCGAAAATGCAGAAGCGGGCGAAGGCGGTGCGGAAGGAGAGCGCTGAGACAGAGCGGCGGAAGACAGAAGGAGGGGCCGGCACCAGCGCGGAAACCGGACGCTGAAGTGAAAAGCGCGGAAAGCAGAAGGAGGGGCCGGCATCAGCGCGGAAACCGGACGCTGAAGTGAAAAGCGCGGAAGGCAGAAGGAGGGGCCGAGGCGGCGCGGAAACCGGACGCTGAAGTGAAAAGCACGGAAGGCAGAAGGAGGGGCCGGCATCAGCGCGGAAAAGACGTGCAGAAGGAGAGAAGGAAACTGAAAAGGCAGTCGGTTCAGTGATTGAAAAAACAGAAGGGAGCGAAGTTTTTTGACAGGAGAGACAGAAAGGGAAACGGAAGCGTTGAACAATAAAAATCCGGAAGCAGGGCAGGGCCCGGATAAAAATCAGAAATCAGGAAAAGAACGAGGCCCGGAAAAAAATCAGGGCCGGGAACCGGCCGGGACAGGAAGAAAAAAGCCTTCAAAATTCCGGCAAAGCGGGAATCCTCTGGTTAAGCTGTACTTTAAGCTCTGGGACATTTTCACCACCCGTGAGATGATCACCTATTTGATTTCCGGGGTGCTCACAACACTTGTCAACTGGGTGCTGTACTGGCTGATTGTCGAGCGGTTCGGCATGGAGGAACTGAGCGGAAATGCGGTCGATTGGATATTGACGGTCGCTTTCGCTTATGTTATCAACGCCCTGTGGGTGTTCCGCAGCAAATTTACAGGCTGGAAGACGGAAAGTGGAAAAATTTTCCGGTTTTACGCTGCTCGCTTTCTGACCTTTCTTGTGGAGGAGGGAGGAATTCTTCTCTTTGTGAAGAAGCTGCATTTTAACGGGCTGATTGTCAAGGCGGCGCTTGCAGTGATTGTGATTATACTGAATTATGTGTTCAGCAAGCTTTTTGTGTTTCTGAAAAAGCCGGAATCAAAGAATCTGCCGGAGGAATAAGGCACGGGAGGCAGGAGGCCGGGAAGACAAAGAAAGCGGCTGCGGACAGGCTGCGGAAGGAAGGCGGAAAACAAGAAGAAGGCTCCGGCAGAGAGCAGCTGCTGGCAGGCGGCAGGAGGCCGGGAAAACGAAGAAAGGCAGCTGCAGGGGCTGCCGGCAGAACGGGAGGAGACGGATAATATGGCTGAGGTTGTATTAAAAAAGGGGGAGGGACGCAGACTCAAGGCAGGCGGCCTCTGGGTGTACGACAATGAGATTGCGGAGATAAGAGGCAGCTGTGAAAACGGAGATGTGGCGGATGTGCTGGATTTCGACGGTTATTTTCTCGGGAGAGGTTTTGTCAATACCCGGTCAAAAATTACCGTGCGCCTGATGAGCCGGAAAAAAGACCAGGAAATCAGCGACGGATTTCTCGAAGAGCGCGTAAGAGCCGCGTGGGAATACCGCAAGCGCACCGTGGACACGGACAGCTGCAGGGTGATTTTCGGCGAGGCGGATTTTCTGCCGGGGCTGGTCATAGACAAATATGCGGACGTACTCGTGGTTCAGTCACTGGCGCTCGGAGCAGAGCGCATGAAAATGAAAATTGTGGATATTCTGACGCGGCTGCTGGCCGCGGACGGAATTGCGATCCGGGGATGCTACGAGAGGAGCGACGCGAAGGTCCGGCTGCTGGAGGGAATGGAACGCGCGAAGGGCTTTCTGTCCGAGCCGTTTGATACCAGAGTCGAGATTGTGGAAAACGGCGTGAAATATCAGGTCGATGTGGAGGACGGACAGAAGACGGGCTTTTTCCTTGACCAGAAATACAACCGCGCAGCTGTGCAGAAGCTCAGCCGCGGCATGAGGGTGCTGGACTGCTTTACGCATACCGGCTCCTTTGCCCTGAACGCGGCAAGGGGCGGCGCAGCATCGGTGCTCGGCGTGGACGCGTCGGAACAGGGGATTGAACAGGCGAGAATCAATGCGCGGCTGAACGGCGCGGAGGAAAGAACGGAGTTTATCTGCGCGGATGTATTTGAGCTGCTTCCGGAGCTCGAGGCCCGCGGGGAAGTCTTTGATCTTGTGATCCTGGACCCGCCTGCTTTTACGAAATCGCGGAATTCCGTAAAAAATGCCGTAAAGGGCTACCGGGAAATCAATATGCGCGGCATGAAGCTGCTGCGCGACGGCGGCTATCTGGCCACCTGTTCCTGTTCCCACTTTATGACACCGGAGCTGTTTGCGGAGACAGTCGGGCAGGCGGCCCGGAGCGTACACCGCCGGCTGCGGCAGGTGGAATACCGTACCCAGGCGCCGGATCACCCGATCCTGTGGGCGGCGGATGAGTCGTATTATCTGAAATTCTTTATTTTTCAGGTTTGTGCGGAGCGGTAGCTTCCCGGCGGCATGGCGGAAGGAGATGCTGCCTGTTTTTCAAGGTGCGCAAAGAGCAGGCCGCGCACCTTTTATTTTTCCAGAACCGGCGGCTTGAACAGGCTCAGCACTTTGCTTTCAATATCGTAGGCATATACGCTCGATTCAATAAAATCATAGAAAAATGCAAATTTGCTTGTGATGTGAATCTGCTTGAAATTCCCGTCAATGAGCGTGGTGGAGATCCCGGTCGTCAGATCGAGCTGCACAATGCGGTTGTCCTTGCCGCCGTCAATCTGATAGAAGAGATAGCGCTCATCCGGCGTAATATTGTAGGTGAAGCAGAAATCCGCCACCAGCGTTTCCGGCGCGCCTCCCTCATAATCCCTGCGGCACAGCGAGTACCCGTCATGCGGTGCTATGTAGTAGAGGTAATCCGGCATGGCGATCGGAAGATAGCAGTAATCCTCGGATATCACGTTGTCAATGCCGGCAGGAAGGCTCATTGCATGCAGCGCGTGATCAAAAACAACCCCGGAATAGTAGAGCACGCCGTCGCGGACGGAAGCCGGGATCAGGGAGTCCTGACTCATCCGGCCCGCGTTTTTTTGGTCAATATCCACCCGATGGAGCTGAATGCCGTTTTCGTTGTCGTAATGCTGATAGTAGAGCGTATTCCCGTAGAGCAGGGAGACGCAGTTGACACTTTCCGTAAGCATGGCCAGAGTGCCGTCGGCCCGGGACATGCGGTAGAGGCCGGAATTGTAAAAATCCAGGGCATTTACCGAGGAATTTTCCTTGTCGTAATTTCTCCTGGAGTAGTAGATGTAATGACTGTCCGCGTTGATTGAGGCAGCCTTGTCGCCGGAAAGCCGCTGAACGTCGGTGCAGTCGGAATTCATGGAGTAGAGCGCGCCGTCGTCCTTGTAATTGGAGAAGTATATGATGCCGTCAATTTCGCAGAACAGCCCCCCGTTGTACAGATTTCCGGCAGAGTTGCCGACGGTGTCCTCGTCGTTATAGTATATTTTGCTGGAAGCACGGGACCACAGAATAATTCCCGTGACAATAGCAATCAGTATTATTCCGGTAACAATTTTCTTTATCATGCAAATCCTCCATAATGCTGATGTACAGCTGTGTTGCAGCCGGACAGCCCGGCCGGTCTTTTAAAAAGTATAGCACAGAACCTTTCTTTTTTCCAGTGCTACCTTTCAAAATTTCCGGCGCTGCATTGCAAAACCGTCCGATAACCGGTATAATATTTCAGAAAGAAAGAACAGAGGAGGAGAGGCAAAGCCATGGTGGATTTAAAGGATTCCAGAGAGGAAATCGACCGGATTGACCGGCAGATTGTCGAGCTGTTTGAGCGTCGGATGCGGGTTGCGTCGGATGTTGCGGAATACAAGAGAAGCATCGGGAAGCCGATCTACGATAAGGAGCGGGAGCAGCAGAAGCTCGAAACGGTGCGCAGTCTGTGCTCCAGTGAATTCAACGGGCACGCGATACAGGAGATTTTCCAGCAGCTGATGAGCATCAGCCGCAGATACCAGCACAAGCTGAATGACGGTTCCGGGCACAATGATTTTACCGAGCGGAACGCGCTCCCGGACACGCCGGACACGAGGGTGGTATATTTCGGGGCGCCCGGCTCCTATTCCGAGCAGGCGATGGAGGAATGCTTCGGCAGCGGCATCCGAAGTTTTCCGGCAGCCTCGTTCCGGGACGTTATGGCCGCGGTGAAGGAGGGCAGGGCCGATTACGGCGTTCTGCCGATCGAAAATACAACGACCGGCGGGATCACGGACAGCTACGACCTTCTGGTCGAATTCGAAAACTACATTGTCGGGGAGCATGTGCTCAGGGTCAGCCAGGCGCTGCTCGGGCTGCCGGGAGCCTCCCTTTCCGATATCCGCACCGTCTACTCCCATCCGCAGGGAATTCTGCAGAGCAGGAAATTCCTGGAACGCTACCCGGACATGCGGGCGGAGGACAGCGGCAGTACGGCCGGCAGTGCCAGAAAGGTGGCGGAGGAGGGCGACCGGACGCAGGCCGCCATCGCCAGCGCCCGCGCGGCAAAAACTTACGGTCTTGAGGTACTGGTGGAGAATATCAATTCCGAGGATACCAATTCCACCCGCTTTATCGTTATAACAAACCGCAGGGAATACCTCGCGGACGCAGGAAAGGTCAGCGTCTGCTTCTCGCTGCCGCACCGTACCGGAAGCCTCTACCGGATGCTTTCCAACATTATATTCAACGATCTGAACATGACGAAAATCGAATCGCGCCCCCTGGCTGGAAGAACGTTCGAATACCGTTTTTTTGTGGATTTTGAGGGAAATCTCCGGGAGGCGGCTGTGCAGAATACCCTTGCGGGGATACGCTCGGAGGCGCTGGAGATGCGGCTGCTCGGCAATTTCCGGACGCTGTGATGCGGCTGTGTTTCCTGTTTGGGCCCGGCGGCATGCCTCGTGCCAGCACGGGCTTCACATATTTTTCACAGAAAGTTTTAAATTCCGACAATCCCTTATGACAAACTGTCGGAAGAGACTAAAATCTGTATTTGCACAGCTTGAAAGGGAGCTATAAGGGTTCTCCGGGCGGCGGAAGCAGCCCCTGTAATTGTGCGGCGGCGGAAGGGAGATTTGCTTATGGAAGAATTCAGAGAAAATGTGAGAACGGACAGGACGGATGGCCGGGACAGGACAGGCGGGGGAAAGGCCAAAAAGCCTTCGCACAGGAAATTGCGGCGTTTTGCAGTGCTCGTTATTACGGCGGTGATCCTGGGGATCAGCGCGGCCGCCGTAAAGCTTTCTGCGGAATGGCTGAAAAGGCGGCCGGACAGCCCGGCGGACGGAGCTGTCGTGTCCAGACCGATCGACGAGAGGGATGCGGAGCCGGGACAGCAGAATCCGGCGGAGGCTGAAGTGAGCCGCATTGAGGGAGCGCAGGTAACCGATGTGTCTGGGGTGGCAGAGAATATGATGCCGGCCGTTGTGGCGATCCGCTGCGAGGTGGAAAAGAGCAAGAAATCCTACGATTTTTTCGGGAGGGAGCATGAGAGCGTGGAGGAGGGCATTGCCTCCGGCACCGGCATTATTGTGGGGCAGAGCGACAGCGAGGTACTGATCGTCACGAACAATCATGTGGTAAAGGATGCCAGAAAGATTTCGATCCAGTTCTGCAACGATCTGACCGCAGCGGCCGAAATCCGCGGTACGGAAGAAGGCAGCGATCTGGCGGTGGTTGCCGTAAAGCTGAGCGAGCTTCCGGGCGATACGATCAAACAGATCCGTCTTGCCGCTCTCGGGAATTCGGACACCGTAAAAATGGGGGATTTTGTAATCGCAATTGGAAATGCACTCGGCTACGGGCAGAGTGTTACCGTCGGTTACGTCAGCGCCATGGATCGCGAAGTGACGAAGGATAACGTGACGCTGAATCTGATCCAGGTCGATGCAGAAATCAACCCGGGCAACAGCGGAGGGGCGCTGCTGGATGCCAGCGGCAGGGTGATCGGCATTAATTCGGTAAAATATTCCGCCGACGATGTGGAGCGTGTGGGCTATGCCATCCCGATCAGCGAGGTGATTCCGATCATCAATGATCTGATGAACCGCGAGGAGCTTGCGGAGGGGGATACCGCCTACCTGGGCATTGTCGGGAAAAATATTACCAGCTCCCACGCGAACAGCTTCCGCATGCCTGCAGGCGTCTATGTATCGAGAATAGAACCGGGGAGTCCGGCCGAAAAAGCAGGGCTTCATCAGGGAGATATCATTGTCGGGATAAATGAACGGACGATCGAAACCATGGAAGAGAGGCGGTACGGAAACGGTTTTGAAGCTGAAGGTTCTGGAGAACGGCAGTTATATCGACCGGGAGCTGACGGTTGTTCTCGGATACCGCAGAGATGTGGAATAAATATGCTGCAAATGGAGTTCGGAGGGGGTAGTATGCTTAGATAATTCTTCTGTCGATCAGATAGGATTTGATATATCCGAGAAACTCGGAGACGGAAATCAGCAGTTCCACAATATTGCGCCGTTCCAGGGGCGGTGCATATCCGAGCTCTCCGGTATCCCGCCATGCGGAGGCGGCACAGAGTAACCGTGCCGCCGTTTTTTCAAAGCGGACGCTGATGATATCCGAATAACGGAGGTGGAAGGCGATTTCACTGCTGCCCTTTGTCAGAAATCTGCTGAAGGCATTCAGTGTCCGGACAGCGGAAAGAACGGTTTGATAGCCGCAGGATGCGGCGGCTTCCAGCCTGCCGGCATAAAGCTCCTGCACCGCCTTGTTGTATAGCTCCAGGCTCTCGAGATAGAGACCCTTCACTGAATTCTTAAATTCCGGTTCCGGCTTCGTGTACATTTGATATCCTCTCCGTTACTGTTTCTGTCTGGTCCGTCCGCCCTTTTTTGTCCCGTTTTTCGCTGTTTTGCCTGCTTTGTGCGGGCCGGTGCCGCCGGAAGGCTGAACCGGCGCCGGCGTTCCGGTATTCTGTCTCTGTGCCGCTCCGCCGTCCCCGGGAACCGGTGCTGCTGCCCGGGCAATCTGCTTCTGTGCCGGGGCAGTGCCGGTATTCTTCTTCTGTGCGGCACGGCCGTTCTGCTTTTTCTGTTCTGATCGGGCCAGCGCTGCGGTTTCCTGCCGCACCATGCGGTTGACGGCAAAGCCGATGCCGAGCAGTGCCCAGAAGAGCGGTGCAACCGTGATGGTGGAATCGTTCGTTATGCCGGAGATCAGGTAGCCGAGCACGCCGAGCATGATGCCGAATCCGAACCAGTGCGTGCCGTCCGTGAAACGATCCTTCCAGTAAAGGCGGAAGCTCTGCACGAGGTAGAACCCGCAGACGGTCAGGAAGCAGAGCAGAGCCAGAACGCCGTGCTGCACGCCGATCTGAAGATAGAGGCTGTGCGGCTTGGTTACGGTAGTGGTGTAGATCCTGTTGTTTACCTTTCCGACAACATCATTCTGCGGAAACATAATGGAGAAAGTGTCCGCTCCGGTTCCCAGCAGGAAAGAGTTTTTCAGCAGCGGGATCGAGCGGGACCAGAGGTAGCCGCGGCCGGATGCAAATCTGTCGTAAAAATGGCCGTTTCCGGATAATCTGCTTCGCCGACCTTGCCTGCGTTGGTGAAAAGCCGGTAGCCGGCGTCGGTGGAGACGAAGTAGATATTCGTGTCGATGTTCGAAAGGTAGAGATCTCCGATCAGAGGATTTTCCTCGTCCCCTGATAAAAAGCGGAAATACAGGGAGGAATATCGCGGATCTGCTGTAACGAACCAGTTGTCCTCCCGGATTTCATACGGTACGGAGGCTCCCGTATCATCAAAGCAGAACAGATACGGAGTACCGTTTTCCACCAGATACGCGGCATGAAGCTCTTCTCCGTTGTAGCGGATCATAACATCAGTTTCGGAAAAGCGGATATCCTCAAAAGCGTAACTGCTTTTCTGCAGTGTCATCGCATTTTTTACATACTGGAACGGATTCAGCTTTACATACGAAAAATAGCAGGTGCCGGCAACCAGAAGGGCCAGCAGAAACGCGATCAGCAGCTTCCAGTAACGGAGTACCGCTCTGCGGCAGAAGACGGCGGCGACAACTGCGCAGAGGGCGAAGGTAATCAGGAAGGATTTTGAGCCGCTGCCGAAGGTACACACCAGCAGAAGCAGGGTCAGAACGCTCCAGAGCAGTTTTTTCTTCCAGTCCTTCGAGCCGCAGAAAAACGCAGTGCAGACAGGAGTCATCAGGGAGGCAAACATGCCCACGTAATTCGGATTGTACAGCGTCATATAGACCTGATGTGTGCGGCTGCCGGAAAAACCGAATTCCAGCTTGTCCATGTAGTAGGAAAGTCTTTCCGGAACGATGAGCTGCAGCCCGGCGCTGCTCTCAAAAAAATCATGTCCGGTCAGCTGTGTGAGGCCGAGCACGCAGAGAACGGCCAGCAGGGCTGCGAGCGTCAGGCGCACGGCACGCAGGTCGTTTTCCCTGCGGATGGTTCCGCAGGCGTAGAAGGTCAGAACGCAGTAAGCCAGAATAACCCAGACCGATTCAAACTGATCCTGAATGCCGGAAAAGCCGAAGGACCGGTAATCGGAAAAGAGGGTGGAAAGCAGGGCCAGCAGCCCGTATCCGCCGAGGAAATAGAGCCAGAGCTCGTTTTTGTACTCTGCGCGGGTGCGCCGGGAAGCAAGGCGCACGCCGACTCCAATGGCCATTACGATGCCCAGAACCGTGAGCCAAACACTTTTATAATACAGAAAAACATCAAGTGAAGGTATGTCCGGGGCCCAGGAAAATTCGGACAGCCCGTTGTCGAACTGATACAGCCGCACGATGAGCGGCAGAGCAAAAAGAATGAGCAGCAGAGGAATCATGGCATAGTTTTCCCCCAGAAAGGAGGACTGGCTGTTTGACTTATATTTTTTACTCATTATAACCTCCATAATTTAAACAACATCTTTTCAGGCCTGCGCGGCGCGGGCAAATGCCTTTGATACCCTGCGGACGGCCCTCTATATAGTACACGATTTTGGAAAACAATACAACCGTTAAATAAGCCCACGGTAAACGCATGCTTTATAAATAATCTATAAACAAATTTTTCTTCTTTTTC
>ERZ777305.2383-NODE-2383-length-16325-cov-10.715980_pt1 | contig 16325 bp, 14 predicted proteins | sample MGYA00374965_ERZ777305 | MGnify/ENA primary metagenome ERZ777305 (study PRJEB29328, sample SAMD00013331) | mouse gut metagenome | study: EMG produced TPA metagenomics assembly of the Metagenome analysis of fecal microbiota from mouse which was promoted... | reverse complement strand
AGGCCTGCCGCTAGCGTTCATCCTGAGCCAGGATCAAACTCTCCATTGTATTAAAAAAATGTATTGTTAGAGTCCTGACTACTTCTTCTCGTTAAAGAATTGACAGATAAATACTACAATTTTCTCTCATTAAAAACCAGTAAATCAAAGAACCGTTTGAAAAATCTCCGTTCGTATTTTCGTAACGGAAAGTGGTGCAAAGGTAAATCAAATATTTTGAACCTCCAAATTTTTCAAGAACTTTTTTTTTGCAATCTCTTTTCGAGATCATCTTTCGAATCGCATCCGAACCGCTTTGCGCTGCCCTGATCGCTATTTCGAAGAACTCATTTCCTGATTGCGGATGCAAAGGTAGGCATAAATTCGATACGTGCAAACTTTTCCGAACATTTTTTCACTAATTATGAAGATTTTTTAATTTTTCGGCTTTTTACCTATATTAAATAGTATGCATACGCGCGCACTCCCTCGCACCGACGACACCGACCATGCGCGCCCGCCATGAGGACAGCGCGCGGCAATCGTCGCGGAAAATTCGTTTTTTTATCGTATCTTTGGCTTCGCCTTAGATACTCACGCTCGGCAAAATGCAAACACGTTTGCTTTTGCGCTCGCTTAATCGTATCTTTGTTTTCGGAATAAATCGGACCCGCGGCCCGAGCGGCCGAGTCCTTAAACAAATTCGCCATGAAACTGAGAAAAATAACCGTTATAATAATAGTGCTGGTGGCGCTCGACCAGTTGCTGAAGATTTGGGTGAAGACCAACATGCGGCTCGACGAGACCATAATGATAATCCCCGACTGGTTTCGCCTCCACTTCGTGGAGAACAACGGCGCGGCTTTCGGGATGCAGATCGCGTCGACGGGGGCCATCGACTGGGGAAAGTTGCTGCTGACCGTGTTCCGCATGGTCATGATCGGACTTCTGGGCTACTACATCCACTATCTGGGGCGTCGCGACAAGGATACGCCCAAAGGGGTGATGATAGGCCTCGGAATGATACTCGCGGGCGCGATAGGCAACCTGATCGATTCGGCGTTTTACGGCGTGCTCTTCTCGCAGTCGACGCCGCTCGCGGCAGCGCACTTCGGCGACGGATACGGAACGATACTCATGGGCAAGGTGGTGGATATGTTCTATTTCCCGCTGTTCCAATGGAACAACGTCCCGTCGTGGCTCTCGTTTCTGGTCGACGGCAACAACTACTTCTTCGGCGCGGTGTTCAATCTGGCCGACGCATACATTTCGGTGGCCGTGGTGTATCTGCTGCTGTTTCACTACAAGTTCTTTCAGGACTGACCGTCAAGTGTTAGCCGCTGTATATTAGACTGTTACGTCTATCACAATAGGCAAATACCGCGTTCGGCGCAAAAAAAACGCGAAAAAGTATTGCGAAATAAAAAAGAAACACTACTTTTGCACATCGAAACGATGCCCGGATGGTGAAATGGTAGACACGCTCGTTTCAGGTGCGAGTGCTTCACGGCATGTAGGTTCGAGTCCTATTCCGGGCACAAAACCCCGCTGAACATAAGTTCGGCGGGGTTTTGCTTTTAGGCAAGGCGCCGAACGCGGGGCATCATCGGGTCCGCGTCACCGCCGAAAAATTCTCCGTCGCCCACTGCATGAGAGGCGCGAACGCCGCGACCAACGAGCGGCCGAGCGGCGTCAGCGAATATTCGACCCGCGGCGGAACCTCGGGATAGATCTCGCGCGACACGAGACCGCGCGACTCCAACCCCTTGAGCGTTGCGGTCAGCACCTTGGGCGAGATGTCGGATATCGCGCGGCCCACGGCGTTGAACCGCATGGGCGACCGCTCGGCGAGCACGAACAGGATCAATATCGCCCACTTGGACGAAAAGCACGCTATGACGTTGCGCACGGGACAATGCTCGACGTCGGAAAATCTTTTCAAATTATTTTCTGTCTCCATTCCGTTCATATTCAACAAAGGTTACTCGGCGGTAAGCACTTAACCTCGCGGTAAGTTCTTGCGCATCCGATAATTACCGCATAACTTCGCGCTATCGAAAGGATAGTTGTTTCCATTCGCAAAGTTAATAAACATATCTTTATCATGAACGAAATCAAGATTCTCGACAAGGGTGAAAAGTTCACTCACGTCTCGGCAGGCGATCTGCGCGCCTTCGAAGGCAAACAATTTGTAAAGGAGGCCACGGCCGCCACATCGTGCGAAATCTCTTTCGGCACGCTTCCTTCGGGTGCCGAAGTGCCGTTTTTCCACAGCCACCGCAACAACGAAGAGAACTACATCATCCTCGGCGGCAGCGGCCGCTTCCAAGTCGACGACGAGGTTTTCGACATCGCCGAAGGCTCGGTAATCCGTGTCGCAACCCGCTGCGACCGCAATATGAAGTGCACCTCCGAACAGCCCATGACCTACATCTGCATTCAGGCCGCCGAAGGTTCTCTCGTCGACTACACCGCAGCCGACGCCGATATCACCGAACGCCGCAACCTGCTTTGACGCATGCGGGTCTCGCGCGCAAGCACAAAAAAAGCATCGTACTCTCGTACGATGCTTTTCGACATTTCTGCGGAAAGAGACGACTCCATCCACGACACAATAGGAACGCTGACAAAGCATAAGATTATGCTTCGTCAGCTAAATGAATTTAAGTCAGGATTGTATTTTGTAGATGTCAATGATGATTTGTTGGCCCGATTCGTGCTGTTCCTTATAGGGAAGGGACTGTCAAACAATTACACGTATCAATCCATGCAGACCATTAAGGGATTCTTCAACCGGGCCACCAAGAAGGGATACAACCGCAATATGGTTTATCAGGCATACTCACAGCGGTTTTATGATGAGACTAAATTATTCATCAAATTGCGGTGCGCGTTCTCAATAGCGAGTGGCGAGCCGACATGTGCAAGCATCATCTTCTGCGAGTGGAGTTTATAGTTCACAACATCGTAGCGGGTAGGGCAATCTGTGCGATTATGTTCTTATACAGAATCTGATTGCCCGAAAGCTTCAAAAGATAGAGTACACCTACATTGTAGTCGCGCTCCACTCTGGCGTTTCGAACCATTACCACCATTGTTAGGTAAATTTGTAGTCATAAAGAGCGAGCACTTGGTTTCCACAAAATTACTCCCACAATCATAAAGTAAAAAAGACGAAAAATTACTAATTTTGAAGTCAAATTAAATACTGTAAATAATGGAAACCATTGTAATCATTATCCTCATGATAGCTTTTTTTGTTTATTTGGTGGCTCAAGATTCCAAAAAAGAAACAAGAAAAGAAAGATACGGAGAAGCTATAGGAAAATTGGCGACCTCCGCAGCTGATAGTGTTGCAGGGGCGGCATTTAGACTTACAGAATCGGCTGATAAGAAAAAAATAAGACTGGCAGAAAAAGCCTTGGCTGATCGCAATGGGCGTATTTATCGAATAAGAAATTATGAACGGATTGAGAAGCGGATACAAGAATACCTTAAAGTTGATGAATACTTTAAGAAGCAATTAGAACTATTAGGACTTACACCGCAAAAATGGCAACAACTTGCAATGCAACTTTACCACATGGGAGTTATAATTCAAGAATCCAGAGACTCATTTGATTACTCAAAAAAACACAATAAAAGATACCGTGAATATACATTCTCAGAGGCTAACAAGTATGGTCATGAACGTAGAGATCAATTAAGAGCCTCTTTAGAGTATCTAAATATCCCCGTAAAAGAATGGATTGAATATGGAGAAACAGTATTAGATATGCACAATCTATATGATACTCCTGAAATGAAGAAATATGGTTATAAAACAGCCATAATGCCTATGAAAGACAACTTCCATCTTCTATAAATTTCGTTATAGCTTATTGGAAATAGTCGTGAAAACAAGGTCTTCTGCAACGGCGTGAGAAGATTTCCGCATCGAGATCATCGTGTCTCCGGAGGTGACAAAATAGTCGAACAGGATTATGTTGTACTCTATGGGCGGTTATATACCGAGGGGAAAAACAGCCCACACGATACTTCAAGCGGCACACAGCAACGTCCTTGTAGGTCCGCCTTAAAAGGATAGTAACTATCCTCGTGGATGGCAAGTCATATAATTATTACATTGATAGTTTGGCGCGGACTGGCGGTCGTCGTCGTTGTCGTATCGGGTGTGTTTGCCGACCTCGTGCTCGCGCTTATGACCCGACACGGCGGAATTGACATTGATAGAAGAGAGGACGGGCGAGAGATTGGCAGCGAAGATTTTTGATTGTTCGGGGGGGGGTCATGCGGGTGTGAAAGCAGGGCACGAGCTGCTGTTTGAGATAGGGTGCACTGTTTTATGCGTTTCTTCACCATGACGGCATCCCATTGATTTCCTATTGCACCGACTTTCGCAAGTCTGATTTTTCATGATACCACCACCTTTGTATGTGTCGAGGTTCCGCCTACAATTTGTATGTGGCTAAAATTAAAACCGCCGCAAACTTTTGATTTACAGCGGTTTCGATTGTTTGATTGGCGGAAAGAGAGGGATTCGAACCCCCGGAACAGTTGCCCGTTCACCGCATTTCGAGTGCGGCCCGATCGACCACTCCGGCATCTTTCCATCGGTCTTCGCTTCGAATCCGCAGGCCTGCGCGGCCTCATCGGATCCTAACGGTGTGCAAAGATAATAACTTTTGCGTTAAGTTGTACCATCGGCGCCGAAAAAAATCGAATTTATTCGGTTTCCCGCGCGCATCACTTCCTCACGAAACTATCGAGCGGATACCTCAACCCCTCGTAACTCGACAGATAGGCGCACACGCTGCCCACCTTTATGGGCGACTTTATGTAGAGCGGGATCTTGTTTCGGTCGTCCGATATCCACACCTCGAACTCGGTGCCGTCCTTGAACGCGAAGCCGTCCGACGTGGCGATCTTGCAGCGGAACTTTATGGTGTTGAAGTGGCCGAGGTTCTTCACCTTCTTCACCTCGCGGCCGTCGTAACGGAACTTGAGATAGCGGATCGTATCCTCCAACACCATCTCCAGCTCGCGTTCGTACCCCTCCTTGATCTCGGCGTCGTCGACGGTGCGGAGGTTGAAGTAGAGCGATATGGCATCCATGCTGTTGTCGGAGATCTTCATGGTCTTAAACTTCTCGGGATTCTGCCGCTTCTGCCAGCGCGTGTGGACGTTGTGGTTGTGCCAGTCGAAGATAAAGGTGCTGCGGAAAGTGTAGTCGCCCTCGTGCAGGTCGCTGTCGAAACGTTTGGTGCGCAGCGTCGCGGGGTCGACCCACACAGTGTAGGCATCCTTGACTGGGAGTATCCAGTTGAAGGCCTTGGCGGTCTGGCCGAAGCCGTAAACCTTGTAGACGGGTATGCCGTCGAGCGTGGTCTCGGTGGTCTGCATCACCACCTTCGCCACCTCGGTGTTGGGTATGAGCTTGGCGCGGTAGCTCATCTTGTAGCGAAGCGTCTCGCCCGGGACATACAGTTGCGCCCGCGCCGTCGAGGCGAGCATAAGCACGGCACTGAGGCCGAGAATGAATCTTTTCATGCTTCAATCGTTTTTAACGGTTTCCGTTGTCCCGCGACATAAGGCCGTTCGCCGCCGGCGGCGGAAGCATACGAGCCTCGGGCGAGTTGCAGTCCGCCGCGCGGGGTGGCGGCGAACTGCCGACATCGACAAGCGATGTCGATCATTCTTTTCATATTTTACGGCGACGTCACGATATCATCGAGAAGTCGAACTTCGCGCCGCCCGCGTGCCGCGCCCTCAACGCTCTCAACGCGGCGTGTTCGGGTCGTGCGAGGGCGGGATCGCCGTCGAGCAACGCTATGGCGGCCTCCTTGGCCGTTTGCAGCAGGTCGGCGTCGAGCGTCGGGTTGGCAATCTTCAAATCGAATGCCACTCCGCTCTGCTGGGTGCCGTTTATGTCGCCCGCGCCGCGCAGCTTCAGATCCAGCTCGGCGAGCCGAAATCCGTCGTTGGTCTCGCACATCGCCCGCAGACGCGCCCGCGCCTCGCGCGACAGCTTCTCGCCCGTCATGAGTATGCAGTACGACTGCTCGCCGCCGCGCCCCACGCGTCCGCGGAGCTGGTGGAGCTGCGAAAGGCCGAAACGCTCGGCCGACTCGATCACCATCACCGTGGCGTTCGGGACGTCGACCCCCACTTCGATAACCGACGTGGCGACCAGAATATCGGCCTCGCGCTCCTTGAACTGGCGCATCGACTCCTCCTTGTCCTGCGGCTTCATCTTGCCGTGGCACACCGTCACGCGGTATTCGGGCAGCGGAAAGTCGCGCACGACCGACTCGAATCCGTCCTCCAGATCCTTGTAATCCATCATCTCCGACTCCTTGATGAGCGGATAGACTATATACGCCTGCCGCCCCGCCGCGATCTGCTTGCGGAGGAATCCCCACAGCTTCAGGCGCGCAGCGTCGGTGTAGTGGAACGTGCGTATCGGCTGTCGCCCGGGCGGCAGCTCGTCGATCACCGACACGTCCAGATCGCCGTAAAGCGTCATGGCCAGCGTGCGCGGTATGGGCGTGGCCGTCATGACTAATATGTGGGGCGGTTGCAGGTTCTTGGTCCAAAGCCGAGCGCGCTGCTCCACACCGAAGCGATGTTGTTCGTCGATCACCACATAACCGAGATTGGCGAATCGCACCTTATCCTCGATCAGGGCGTGCGTGCCGACGAGTATGCGCACCTCGCCCGAGGCGATCCCCTCCAGCGCGCGCCTCCGTTCGGCCGCCTTCGACGATCCCGTAAGTATCGCCACGCCCAGATCCATCCCCTCCGTTAGGCGGCTGACGGTGGCGAAATGCTGGCGGGCGAGAATCTCGGTCGGAGCCATCATGCAGGCCTGAAAGCCGTTGTCGACGGCCAGCAGCATCGACATGAGAGCCACCATCGTCTTGCCGCTGCCCACGTCGCCCTGCAACAGGCGGTTCATCTGGTAACCCGACACCGTGTCGCGGCGGATCTCGCGTATCACCCGCTTCTGCGCCCCCGTGAGCGAGAACGGCAGACGATGCTCGAAGAAATCGGTGAAGAACTCGCCCACGCGGGAAAAGACGAATCCGTTGCGCTTGGTCATGCGGTCGGTGCGGTGCGACTGCACCGAGAGCTGCACGCCGAGAAACTCGTCGAACTTCAAACGGCGTTCGGCGCGGGCCAGAGCCTCGGCCGACTGCGGGAAGTGGATGTTGAACATCGCCTCGCGCAGCGGCATCAGATCGTAACTCCGCCGCACCGCCTCGGGCATGGTCTCGGCGATATGCTCCTGCGCGAGAATCCACGCGTTGCATACTATATTATAAAAGCCCTTCGCGCCGAACGTCGAGGCTATCTTCTCCGACGAGGGATATATGCCCTGCATGCCGCTCCTCACGGGACGGTTCATGGCCTTTTCGACAAGCTCCAGTTCGGGGTGAGCCATCGACAGCTCGCCGCGATAGAACATCGGGCGGCCGAAGACGAGATATTCGCGCCCCACCTCCACGTTCTTCTCCATCCACTTTATGCCGCGGAACCAGATGAGCTCGGCCGACCCCGAGGCGTCGGACACATAGACCGAGAAGCGTTGCTTGCGGCCCGCGCCAGCATACCCCACGCCCGTCACTCGCGCGCGGAGCTGCACCAGCGACGAAGCCATGCGCTCGTCGATATCGGCTATGCGGTATATCTTGGTGCGGTCGATGTAACGGAACGGATAGTGGCGCAGCAGATCGCCGACGGTGAGTATGCCCAGCTCCTTTTCGAGAACCTTGGCACGCGCCTCGCCGACGCCCGTAACGTATTTCACGCTGCTGTCGAGAATATTCGCCATAATGCAAAGATAAGCGATTTTGCCGAAGCGCGGCGCGCTGCCCGCAAAAAAACGCACCCGCTCGGCATTCGGGCGGGTGCGATATCGATCGGAAAGGGACTCCCTACTTGACGCGCGTCAGTTTCATGGCGAAACCGCCGCCGCGAGCCATACGGATCTTTATCTTCTTGGTGTTGTCGACATTGTCGCTCTCGATGGCGAAGTCGCGCGCGATCTTGTCGGCATTCACGCCGTCCTTGATGATCGTCATGCGATAGTCGCCGTCGGGCAGGAACGAGAGGTCGACCTCCGTCTCGCGGGCGTTCCAGTCGGTCATGCCGCCCACGTACCAGTCGTCGCCCGCGCGGCGGGCCAGCACGGCGTATTGTCCCACCTTGCCGTCCAGAGCCACGGTCTGGTCCCACACGGTGGGAATCTCGGCGATGAACTGCGTGCACTCGGGTTCGCGCTCATAGTTGGTGGGCGAGTCGCACAGCATGTTGAACGGCGCCTCGAAGATAACGTACATGGCGAGCTGGCGGCAACGCGTGCCCTGACTCTGGGGCTCCGAGTTGCTGGCGCGGTAACCCGCCTTCTGCGAGTTGAACATCGCGCCCTGCGTGTAGTCCATCGGACCCGCCACCATGCGGATGAACGGAATCGTCACGTCGTAGGTGACCTGATCGAGCGACTTGTCCGACCACTTCATCTGCTCCAGACCGTTCACGCCCTCGTAATTGACCACGTTGGGATACTTGCGCGAGAGGCCGCAGGGCTTGTAGGCTCCGTGGAAATCGCACATGAGGTTGTATTTGGCTGCGGTGGCCGCGGCGCGCTCGTAAAAGTCGACCATCTTCTGGTCGTCGCGGTCCATGAAGTCGATCTTGAATCCCTTCACGCCCAGATCCGAGTAGTACTTGAACACGTTCTCCATGTCGCGGTCGACGGCCCAGTAGCCGCCCCACAGCACGATGCCCACGCCGCGCTCCTTGCCGTAGTCGACCAGATGCTTGATGTCGATCTCGGGGATAACCTGCATCAGGTCGGCCTTCTTGTTCACGCTCCAACCCTCGTCGAGGATCACGTACTCGATGCCGTTGCGGGCCGCGAAGTCGATGTAATATTCATAGGTGCGGTTGTTGACGCCGGGTTTGAAATCCACTCCGAAGAGGCCCCAATCGTTCCACCACTCCCAAGCCACCTTGCCGGGCTTGATCCACGAGGTGTCGCCTATGACGTTGGGATGGCTCAAACGGAACACCATGTCATTGTCGAGCAGCTCGGCATCGTCGTGCGCCACGATGCAGATGCGCCACGGGAACGAACGCGCGCCGCTCACCTCGGCGATGTAGGGCTTGCGGGTCTGCACCTCGCCCTGAAGCATGTTGTGGCCGCCCTGCTTGATCTCGTCGGGCACGGGGGCATAGTTGCCCTTCAGCGCGGTCGATCCGTCGGGGTTGTAGAGATACATGCCGGGGTAGCTCATCAGATCCGATTCGGTGATGCACACCTTGCGGTCGCCCAAGTCGACCAGCACGGGCAGGAACATCAATCGGTTGGCTCCCATCTTGCTCATCGGCTCGATCTCGTAGGAGTTCTCGAACGAGTTGTAGTACTGCTGCTCGATGCTCTTGTTCTTGTTGCCTCGCACGTAAGAGCAGTAGACGTCGTTATCGCCGTCAAAAGCGAACTCGGCCACCTCGTTCTTCACCGTGTAGTCGCCCTTGCGGGTCGACACGAAGCGGTAGGCCGCGGCCTCGTCGTACGCGCGGAACTCGACGGCATAGTCGCCTTGGAATTGCAGCGTGAGCGACGAATATTCGTCCTCCACCTCGGCCTTCTTGTAGAGGGGCGCGGGGATCGTGTCGTCGACCTTGGCAGTCAGGACCCTGCGCACGCGGGGATCGAGGCCCCACGTCTCGTTCTCGCCTATCTGCATCGCTATCTGCGACGGCGCGAGCACGGTGCGGCCCTCGTCCTCGACGCTCCAGCGGATGGCGTCGTCCACCGATACGGTCACGACCAGCTTGCCGTCGGGAGCGGCGAGTTTGTAGATCTTGGGCTTGGCCTGTACGGCGCAGAACGAACATACGGCCAGCATGATTAGAATTAAGCGTTTCATAATTGGTTTGTATTGGTCATTTTAACACTCAAAGATAGAAATATTTTGGCGACGAGAAGAAAAAAACGCTATTTTTGTTTTGAAAAGAACGAAATTCGATTCGATTATGAGATTTTACATTGCATTGCTCTGCCTGCCGCTCGTCTTGTGCGCGTGCGGCGGCAACGGAGAGTCGGGCGCAAAGGGCGACGACACCGAGATCGTGGGCGGATACTCCAAGCCCCGCAAGCTCACGAAGGATGAAAAAGCCCTCTTCGAGGAGGCCGTGAAGGGGCTCGAAGGGGTCGAATACAAGCCCCTGAACGTTGCCACGCAGGTGGTGGCGGGCACCAACTACCGCTTCATCTGCCGCGGCCGCGAGACGGCGCGCAAAGGCAAGCGCTTCGACGCCGTGATAGTGGTCTACAAACCGCTGCCCGGGCAGGGCGAACCGCGCGTCACCTCCGTCGACCGCCAAAAACAGTAACGGGCGATGGACAACGACGAGATAATAGAGCGTTTCGCGAGCTACCTCGCGGCCGAACGCCGATACTCGCCGCTCACGGTGCGCAACTACCGACGCGACACGGAGAACTTCGTGGCGTGGGGCGTCGAGTCGTCGGGCGGAGCGTTCGCGCTGCTCGACGCCAAGAGCGAGGATATCCGCGAATGGATCGTATCGCTGTCGGAGAGCGGCGCGCTGGGCAACGCCTCGATCAACCGCACGGTGGCTTCGGTGCGGGCGCTCTACCGCTATCTGCGGCGCGAGGGGGAGATCGATCGCGACCTCTTCGCGGGGATATCGTCGCTGCGCACGCCGCGGCGGCTGCCGACATTCATCCCCGACGACCGTATGGCCCGCGTGGTGCGCGAGGTGCTGGCGCGGCTCGACAGCGACGACCGCCGCACGCGGCGCGACGCGCTGATGGTGCTGGTGTTCTACACCTGCGGACTGCGCCTTGCGGAGCTTACGGGCATACGGCGCGACGACTTCGGAGCCGACTTCGCCACCCTGCGGGTCAGGGGCAAAGGCGACAAAGTGCGCTCGGTGCCGCTGCTGGGCAGGGTCGCTCGCGAGATAAAACGCCACATAGAGCGAAATTATGCCGAAAATATTTGCTCCGACGACGAAAAATCGCTATTTTTATCGAACCGCGGCGAACCCGTTTCGCGCAGCGACGTGCAGCGCAGCGTGGCACGCCTTCTGCGGGAGTGCGGGGTGCAGGGCAAATGCTCGCCGCACGTGCTCAGGCACACCTTCGCCACGCACCTGCTCAACGACGGCGCCGACCTGCGCGAGATACAGGAGCTGATGGGACACTCGTCGCTCAAGGCCACGCAGGTATATACCCACAACGACATCGCGCAGCTGCGCAGGGTGTACGATTCGGCCCATCCGCGGGCGCGCGAATAGTGCGGAAAACCGACGCGGCCGTCGCGCCGCCGATGAAAATATATGTTTAACGACTAAAACTAAAGGCTATGAACGTACAAATTCAGTCAGTGAAATTCGACGCGGGACAGAAGTTGATCGAATTCATCGAGAAAAAATTAGCCAAGCTGGACCGCTTCGCCGAGAACGCGACGGGAGCCGATGTGGTTCTGAAACTCGAAAAGGACGACGAACGCGGAAACAAGATCGCAGTGATGACGTTGCACGTTCCGGGCGGCGACCTGCGCGTGGAGGAGCAGGCGCACACGTTCGAAGAGGCTATAGACAACGGTTTGGACGTCATGAAACGCCGGATCGAGAAACACAAGGAGAAATAACGGTTCGCACCGCAGCGCGAACGGCGTCCGAGGCTTTTCGGGCGCCGTTTTCGCATGCTTTTCGGGCGAAGAGCGTCCGCGGTTCGCCGTCGGCGGAGGACGCAAGCGAGCCTCGGCGAGCAGCAGTCCGCCGCGTGGGGCGGCGGCGAACTGCCGACATCGCGACGCGATGTCGAAACATACGCCCCGAACTTCAACACCTGCGATTTGTGGCGAAAATGTCCGTTTCGAAAGAAAGCGGGGCTTTTTTTTGTCGTTTCGATATAAAAAACTTATCTTTGGTAAATTTTACGACCGACCTTAAAACTTCAGTAAGAAACCGTTATCCAAATATCAAGAAACTATGGCAATCAACAGAAAAGACTTTCTAAAGACTCTGGGCGGCATGGCGCTGTTCACCATCGTCCCGCGCCGCGTGCTCGGAGGCCCGGGCCACGTAGCCCCCAACGACCAGTTGACCAAGGGTATCATCGGTATGGGAGGCATCGGCTTCAGCGAGAACCACTTCTCGAGCAGCGAGGCGTGCCGACTGGTAGCCATGTGCGACGTCGACAGCGAGCACCTCAAAAAGGGTGTCGATCTGGCCAAGAGCCGTCTAAACGAGACCGTCAAGGGTTACCACCTCTACCGCGACCTTATCAACGACCCCAACGTCGACGTGGTCCACATCGCCACGCCGCCCCACTGGCACGGCATCATGGCCGTGGAGGCCGCCAAGGCGGGCAAGGATATCTGGTGCGAGAAACCCATGACCCGCACCATCGGCGAGGGCAAGCGCGTGATGGAGGCCGTGCGCCAGAACAACCGCATATTCCGCCTCAACACTTGGTTCCGTTTCAAGGATACGTTCTACGGACTGGGCACCACGGTGAAGCCCCTCAAGAAGCTCGTCGACAGCGGCATGCTGGGCTGGCCTCTGAAGGTCACCATCTCGGGTTACACGGGCTTCAACTGGAAGTTCTTCTGGGTCGGCAAGGAGAATCTCGCGCCGCAGCCCGTGCCCAAGCAGCTCGATTACGATCTGTGGCTGGGTCCCGCGCCCTACAAACCCTATAACGAGCACCGCACCCACCAGACGTTCCGCGGTTACTGGGACTACGACGGCGGCGGTCTGGGCGACATGGGCCAGCACTACATCGACCCCGTGCAATACATTCTGGGCAAGGACAACACCTCGCCCGTGAAGGTGGAGGTCGACGCTCCGCAGCAGCATCCCGACGCCATCGGCACGTGGCGCAAGATCGTCTACACCTACGACGACGGCTGCCAGATCATCCTGCAAGGCGAGGCCCACGGCGACCCGACGGCCCCCTACATCGAAGGTCCCAAGGGCAAGGTTTACCAAGGCTTCAACTGCACCATCCCCAACGTGATGGACAAGCTCTCGGAGCTGCCCGATCCCGAACCGCAGAACACCGACTTCATCAAGTGTATCCACACCCGCGAGAAGTTCGCCCTGAACGAGATCAACGGTTTCCGTTCGGCCACCATCGTGAACATGGGCGTATGCGCGCTGCGTCTGAACCGCACGCTCGAATTCGACCCCGTGAAGTTGCAGTTCATCGGCGACGATGCGGCCAACGCGCTCATCGACCAGCCCATGCGCGGCCCGTGGAAAATCTAACCCTAACCCCTAAACACAACAGACCAATGAAAAGACTATTCATCATATTGACCCTCGCGGCATCGATGGCCCTCTCGGCCGTTCATGCTCAGGATGCGCGAGGCCGCGTCACCTCGACCATCGTCGCCGACGCGTTGGCTCAGTTGCCGGCCGAGACGCCCGACAACTACAATCAGATCATGGGCGAATTGGCCGCCACGGGCAGCGAGGGCATCCAAATGCTCGGCTCTATGCTCAAGCCCGCGGCCGAAGGCGTCAAGAACTCGACCATAGAGTACGCCCTCAACGGCGTCGCGGCATACGTGTCAAAAGACCACGAAGCGTTGCGCGGCGGCGTGCGCGAAGGTCTGAAGGCCGCCGTGGCCAAGGCGGGCGACAACCCCAACAAAGCGTTCCTGATGACGGTGCTGGAGCAGTGCGCCACGGCTGACGACGCCGCGTTCTTCGCGGGTCTGCTCGGCGACGACTATCTGGGCAACTTCGCGGCGCGTGCGCTGGCGTCCATCGGCGGCACCGAGGAGACGGTGCTGGAGCTCATGCAGAACCAAAACGCCAACGGCCTTAGCAAGGCCCTGCTGGCGCAGATCGCTTCGTACAAACCCCATTTCCACGGCGCGGAGGATATCCTCGTCGAGTGGGCGAAAACCGCTACTCCCGAGGAGGCGGTACATATATATAATGCGCTCGCCCTGAGCGGCGGCGAGAAGTCGGCCAAGGTTCTGGGCGCAGCGGCAAAGGCTGCAGGCTACACCTTCGAGCCCACCGACGCTTACGGCGCATACCTCATCCTGCTCAACGGCCACCTGATGAAGCACAGCCCCAAGGCGGTGGAGAGCGCCGCCAAGCAGATGATGAAGTTCGACAAGAGCAACGTGCGTCTGGCGGGTCTCGACCTGCTGGTGCAGCTCAAAGGCGAGGCCGTAACCCCGCTCGTTATCAAGGCCTTGTCGGATAAGTGCCGCGAATACCGCTACGGCGCGATGCGCGCCGCCGAGGCGTTCGCCGACGACAAGACCTACGCCGCGGTAGCCGCCGCGCTGCCCCGTCTGAACGACGCCGCGAAGATCGACGTAATCAACTGGCTGGGCGCCAACCACGCCGCGTCGCAGATCGACGCCGTTTGCGCGCAGATCTCGAATCCCGACGCCGAAGTAGCTGCGGAGGCTATCGAGGCCGCGAGCCGTATCGGCGGCGAGAAGGCTCTGGCAGCAATCCTCGCCAAGGCCGCCACTCTCGAAAAGACGGACAAAGAGTTGCTTACCGCAGCCTACAACTCGCTCCTTTCGTTCAACGGCAAGATCAACGACGGCATCGTCGAGGCGCTGGACGGCAACGAAACGATAAAGAGCATTGCTTACGGCATTCTCGGCCAACGCCGCATCCCCGAAGCGGCCGCCAAGATCATGTCAGCCGCCCAAGCGGGCGACGAGGCTGCGATCGCCGTTCTGCCCAATGTCGTTACCGAGAAGAACTTCGACGCCGTTTGCGACATGCTGGAGGCGGGCAAGAACGTAAGCCCCGCCGTCAACAAGGCCATTCAGGACAAACCCGCGGCCGAGCAGGTGAAGCTCATCGATGCGCGCATGGCCAAAGCGGGCGACAACAAGCATCTCTACTATCCCGTTCTGGCCGCCACGGGCTCGCCCGAGGTGGTTCCCATGCTGATCGACGGCTACATGGCAGGCAACAAGCAGGGCGCCGCTTTCGCAGGCATGATGATGGTCAACGACGACGCCTTGATTCAGCCCATGTACGATATCGCCGCGTCGAACGCCGACCTCAAGGATACGGCTCTGAACCGCTACATCCGACTGGTAGGCGCTTCGAAGCTCAACGGCGAGCAGAAGTACATGAAGTATCGTCAGGCTCTCGAACTCGACCCCGTGACGAACACCAAGAACAGCGCGCTGCGCGCCCTCTCTGCCACGCAGACCTATCAGGGCATGATGCTCGCGGCCGAGTATCTCGACAACGAGAACACGGCGCAGGCGGCGGCCAACACCGTGCTGGAGATCGCCACCAAGCACCCCGAGTTCTACAGCGCCGAGGTGAAGGCTCTGCTCGAGAAGGTGGGCGCGACGCTCAACGACGGCGACGCGGTCTACAAGCGCAAGGATATCGAGAAGTTCATCTCGGAGAACAAGGAGCGCGAGTCGCACTCGATAATCTCGAAACTCACCCCCGAGGAGGAGGCCGAGGGCTTCGAACTCCTCTTCGACGGCGTGTCGATGGACAAGTGGCAGGGCAATACCACCGCCTACCAGCCTATCGACGGCTATATGTACGTGACCGCATCGTACGGCAGCACGGGCAACCTCTACTCGGTTAAAGAGTACGACGACTTCGTGCTGCGCTTCGAGTTCTGCTTCGACCGCGCGGGCGTCAACAACGGCGTGGGTATCCGCACCCCGATGGGCGTCGACGCCGCATATCACGGCATGGAGATCCAGATCCTCGACCACGACGATCCCATCTACGCCAATCTGCGCGAGTATCAGGTGCACGGCTCGGTGTACGGCATCATCCCCGCCAAGCGCATCGTATCGCCCGAACTGGGCGTATGGAACACCGAGGAGATCCGCGCCAAGGGCGACCACATCACAGTGATCGTCAACGGCGAAGTGATCCTCGACGGCAACATCCGCAAGGCCTGCAAGGGCCACAACGTGGCTCCCGACGGCAGCGGCAACAATCCCTACACGGTCGACCACCTCAACCACCCGGGTCTGTTCAACAAGAAGGGCCACATCGGGTTCCTCGGCCATGGTCAGGGCATCAAACTGCGTAACGTGCGCATCAAGGAGCTGTAATCGCCCCATACATTTTATAACGCCACCGCCCGAGTCATGCTCGGGCGGTGCTGTTTTGCGGGCAGAGGTTACGCCTGCTTTACAAAAAGCGCATCGATATTCGGGTCGCAGCCTGCGGGGGCTCGCATGTGAGCAATCGCGAACAACAGCGGGCCTCCGCGGGGCAGAGGCTGCGGCCCGCACGACTCTGCGAGTCGCAAAACTTTGCGGCTATAACCTAAACATCAA
>ERZ777305.2381-NODE-2381-length-16332-cov-3.376974_pt1 | contig 16332 bp, 10 predicted proteins | sample MGYA00374965_ERZ777305 | MGnify/ENA primary metagenome ERZ777305 (study PRJEB29328, sample SAMD00013331) | mouse gut metagenome | study: EMG produced TPA metagenomics assembly of the Metagenome analysis of fecal microbiota from mouse which was promoted... | reverse complement strand
AAGTCCTTTACAGCGCCGACAGGGTGGATATCCCGTGCATTGCCGTCGAGGAAGAGCCTGACGGAGGATTCCGCATCCGGTGGCATGATGACGGTCAGGGGATGCCGCGCCGGCGGGGCGGGAATGAGGAAATGTACCGGAAGAGGGCACGGCTTGCCGGGCAGCTCAATGTGCGGAATGAAACTGCTTTTATCCTGAAGCCCGGGGAGGCGGGGGTGCTGAAATACAATTACCGCTGTACTTCCTGGGACGGACAGTGGTACAGATGCTACTATGTTTATGCGGTCAGTACGGACAGGCTGACGCGGGAATGTTTTCTCAGAGACTACGACTACGAGTACCATCAGCTTGCGGATTTGTTTTAGGCGGGATGCATTCCGTCCGGGATGAAAACCGTGCTGTTTTAAGAGAATTTTCATGAAAGAAAATTTGTTCGATGGGATGACAATTTCCACTTGTGAAACCGGGAAGAATATGTTAAACTATCCATCGGACGGCATTGTTATAACTGCAATTTATAAAAATATTTATATTCATATAAGATTTAATAGAATAAGTAATTTATGAAATGCAAAGCAATATCCGATCTATATTTAGATTGACAAAAGTAAACTTTAAAAAGACGCAGATAGAGCCGGGCGCTGTTTCGCTCTTCTGCCGTTACCGGAAAAGTGACAGAAGCTGATTCTGAATTCGTACTGAATTGGTTCTGAAATCAATTCTGAATTGATTCTGAAATCATTCTGAATTAATTTGGAATTGGTCCCGCATTGGTTTGAAAACTGTTCGGATATACTCCGGATACGGCATAGTCCGAAGCGGGGGAAGCGGGAGAACCGGAGGCAATAAAAAAGCGGCATACCGTGAGTGACATCTGTGCTTCCCTTAACGTGAGCGGAAAAGCGCATATATTCCGAGGCAGCGGATCGGACACGGCGGCGGTTCCGAAGCCGAAAGAAAACAACAAAGAAATAAGCAGCAGACTAGAATAAAAAGCAATAAACGGAGAGCGGAGAGCAGCTTGGTTCGGATACGGAAACAGGCTCTGTATTCAGACGGCAGCAGGCTCTGCAGGGGCGGCAGTACGGCGGAAATGCGGCGGCAGTACCCTCACCGGAATGTTTAACGAAATGAGAGGAAGCGAGTACATTGGCAGAACAGACAGATAAAAAAGTCAAAACCGTTCAGGCAAAGCCTGTTTTAAAATGGGCGGGCGGCAAAACCCAGATGCTGAGCAAGCTTTTGCCGAAGGTACCGGCTTCCTGCGGGCGCTATATTGAGCCGTTTTTCGGGGGCGGGGCAATGTTTTTTGCACTGCAGGCCGAACGGGCGATAATTTCGGACAGCAATCCGGAGCTGATCAATATGTACCGCGAAATCGCGGCGCACGCGGACGAGGTGATTTCGCATCTGCGGAAATACGAGAATACGAAGGAAATGTTTTATGCGGTGCGGGATCAGGAATGGACGGCCCTTCCCAAGGCGGAAGCAGCAGCACGCATGATTTTTCTCAATCACACCTGTTTTAACGGGCTGTACCGCGTGAACCGGCAGGGGAAATTCAATGTTCCCTACGGCAAATATAAAAATCCGAAAATCTGCGACGAGGAGGGGCTTTACGCTGCCTCGGAAGCTCTGAAAAAAGCAGAGATTATCTGCGGGGATTATCTGGATGTACTGGAGAAGCACGCACAGAGCGGGGATTTCATTTTTCTTGATCCGCCGTATCTGCCCGTCTCGGAGTATGCCGATTTCAAGCGGTATACGAAGGAGCAGTTCGGGGAGGAGGATCATGTCAGGCTTGCGGAAATGGTACGGCAGCTGCAGGAACGCGGCTGTCATATTCTTCTGACAAATTCCAACCATCCGCTGGTGCATCAGCTTTATGAGCGTTTTTCCGTCGATGTCGTGCAGACAAAGCGGCATATTTCCTGCAACGGCAGCACCCGCACGGGCGAGGATGTGATTGTGACGGTTTCGCCGGACCAGGCATCCCCAAAACTGGTTCCGGAGCCGCTGCCGGCCCAGGCTCAGGCGTATCCGCCAACCCGCTTTATGGGATCGAAAAGCAAGCTGCTCGCCCATATCTGGGCAGCAGCGTCCCGGTTTGAATTTGAAACCGTCGTGGATCTGTTTTCCGGTTCGGGAATTGTGGGCTATATGTTCAAGGCTCAGGGCAAGACGGTTGTGAGCAATGATTATATGGCGATGTCCGCCGTGTTTACCAGGGCGATGGTGGAAAACAACAGCGTTATCCTGCCGGCGGAGGAGGCGAAGGAATTGCTTGTGCCGCGCAGAGAATCGGATCATTTCGTGTCCGAGACCTTTCAGGGGCTCTATTACTCGGATGAGGAAAATGACCTGATAGATACGCTGCGGATCAATATTGCGGCGATCGCGGATCCTTACCGGCAGGCGATTGCCATGACGGCGCTGATTAGGGCCTGCACCAAAAAACGTCCGCGCGGTATTTTTACCTATACGGGAGAACGATACGATGACGGGCGCAGGGATCTGCGGACAACGCTTGCACAGCTGTTTCTGGAGGCAGTGGAGGCGGTGAACGGGGCGGTGTTCGACAACGGCAGAAAAAACCGGTCCGTACACGGTGATGCGATGGAGCTGAATGCGGGGCGGGCTGATCTGATCTATATCGACCCGCCTTATTACTCCCCGCTTTCGGATAACGAATATGTGCGCAGATACCATTTTGTGGAGGGGCTTGCGCGCGGCTGGAAGGGCGTGGAGATCCAGCAGAATACCAAAACAAAAAAATTCAAATCTTATCCGACGCCTTTTTCGACACGGAAGGGGGCAGCGGAAGCCTTTGACCGACTGTTTCAGCGGTTCGCGGACAGCATCCTGATCGTGTCCTACTCCTCCAACAGCCTGCCTGCGCAGGATGAAATGGCGGCCATTATGGCAAAGTACAAGAAGCATGTGGAAGTAATCCCCGTGGATTACAAGTATTCCTTCGGAAACCAGGGCGAGGCGAAAACCCATCGGAATTCCGTGCAGGAGTATCTGTTTGTCGGATATTGACGGGGGCGGTCATGGAGGAAAATATCGAAATCTGGCTGGTCGGAAATACGGGACTTCGCAATCCCAACCGGATAAGGGAGGGCTTTGCCGTTTATGCTGATTCCCGGTTTCTCGGGAAGCTGCACGGACGGGAAAATGAGATCGGCTTTATGAAGCTTCTGGACGAGAAAGGCATTATCCAGAACGAAGAAGGAAGGGATGCTTCAGGGAGCCATGCCAGAAAATGGCGGCTGATGTTTGCAAAGAACGGATTTATCTATCCACAGCTTAAGAGGAAGGACGGGCGCCAGGAGGAGCTCGGCGCCGCCGATGAGCTGACGCCGTTCGGCAGGGCATTTCTTCAGGCAGATACATATCCGGCCGTTCAGGAGTGCTATCTTCGGGCCATGAGCGTGGAGCAGTTTCCGATGCCCGACGGCATACGCCATTTTTCGCCGCTGCGGTGGCTCCTGGCAATTATGCTGGAGCTGGAAAGGCGGACAGGCTCCTCCGAGCTGAGCCGGATCGAGTTTGCTCTTTGGGGGCATACCACGAACCCGGGGTATGAGCTGTCGGAGGTAGTGGACCGGATTCTTGATCTGCGCAGACGAAGGGCAGCCGCCCCGGCAAAGCGGCCTTTTGACAGGCAGGAGATTGCAGAACGGGGAAGGTGTTACGACAAGAAGCCCGACAATTTTCTGGATTACAGCGATATGAATATGAGATATCTCCGCATTTCCGGTGTTCTTCAGCGAAAGGGGCGGGGACTTGTTGTCGTGCCTTCCAAGCATGTGCTGGCGGAAGGCCTTGCCAAAAGCACGGCGGCGGACGGGCCGATGCTGGACGAATACCGAAGGCTCTGCGGCGGAGCGCCACTGCCCACAGACAGCATGGATGTTGCGCGCTGCCTGCTGGACGATCTGATTAAGCAGATGAGAGAACGGCATATTGTTTTTGATATCTCGGATCTGCCTCTGACTGCCCCTGCGGAGGTTAATATCGCAAGGCGGCGGCTTGAAAATATTCTTGCACAGACAGACGAGGTGAAATATGCCGGCGAGCAGCGCGGTCAGTGGGAGGAAATCGCGGATTATATGTCGCTTCTGATCCGGGGCGGCGGCAAGCTGGTCTACGATGAGGATAACGCGATCGAGGTGCCGAAGGACGAAACGCCCGTTTATCTGGAATGGGTTTTGTGGAGAGCGGCGCTGGCGGTCGGGCGGCTTGTGAACAGGCCGTTTGAGGTGCGGGGGTTCCGTCTGGATTCGGATTTTATGCCGGTTTCCGCGGCAGGAGGGGGAAGAGGAGACCTGTACTGTGAGTTTGAAGATTTCGTGATTCTCACGGAGGCAACCATGTCCTCCTCCTCCAGACAGGAGGCGATGGAGGGCGAGCCTGTACGGCGGCATGTGTCGGATGCCGTTCTGAAATACGGCAAGCCGGTGTACGGGTTGTTTATCGCGATCCGGATCGATACAAACACCGCTGAGACCTTCCGGCACGGCATCTGGTATGCAAAGGGGGATGTGAAGCAGAAGCTTGATATCATCCCGCTTACGCTGGCGCAGTTCCGGAAATATTTTGTTTCGATGTTCCGCGCACAACAGGCATGTCCGGAAAGGCTCCGGGAGCTGCTTGCTGCATGCGGCGCCGGCAGGGAGGAACTGGAGGCACCTGCATGGAAGAAGCATATTGACGCAGTGGTTGAGGAAAAGGCAGCGGAGGCTGCAGGGGAGCGGCCGGGCAGGCGCGCGGAGGCCCGCAGCGGAGCATACAGGGAAACGGAGATCGAAGGCTGAAGATGATAAGCTTCGCCCGCAGGTTTTGTGCTGCGCCAAAGCCTGAGCCATGGGCTGCTCCCAAAAATAAGACGCAGCATGGAGGCTGAGAATGGAACCGGGATTGATACTGGATGTTGCGGCGGTCATACTTCTGCTTTTTATCGCAGTGCTGCTTTTGGCCGGGCGCAGGAAAACAGGGCTGGACGAGCTGGAATACCTGCTCCGTCACACGGCCCAGGAACAGAGGGACAGCGTGCAGAAGCAGCTTTCTGCCAGCGCCATGGATCAGTTTCAGCGGTTCGGTGTGATCCAGGAAAGCGTGAACCGGACGCTTCAGGAGAGCCGTTCAGAGACGGGCGTGCAGCTCGGGAGATTTTCCGCACAGCTGGACAGCCGGCTGTTGTCGCTTCAGGAGCAGCTGGACGGCCGTCTTTCTGTGATTCAGGATCAGCTGGATGGCCGCCTTACCTCGATTCAGGAGCAGACACAGAAGACGCTTCAGGGAAACCGGGAGGAGACGAACCGGCAGCTTCAGGGCTTTCAGGATCAGCTGGACAACCGGCTTTCTGCCATTCGGGAACAGCTGGACAGCCGTCTCACAACGATTCAGGAACAGACGCAGAGGACGCTTCAGGGAAGCCGGGAGGAAACGAACCGGCAGCTTCAGGGCTTTCAGGAACAACTGGACAACCGGCTTTCTGCCATTCAGGATCAGCTGGACAGCCGCCTTTCCGCAATCCAGGAGCAGACGCAGAAAACGCTGCAGGGCTTTCAGGATCAGCTGGATGCCCGCCTTACCTCGATTCAGCGCGGAAATGCTGAAAATATGGAGCGGGTCAATTTTACGCTTGAAAACAAGATGGGACAGCTGCAGGAAAGCAACGAAAGGCGGCTGGAGCAGATGCAGGGAATTGTGGATGAAAAGCTGCAGAAAACGCTGGAAACGCGGCTCGCTCAGTCTTTTGAGCTGGTGAGCAGGCAGCTTGACAGCGTCCAGCAGGGGCTCGGCGAGATGAAGAATCTGGCCGCCGACGCCAAGAGTCTGAAGAATGCCCTGATCAATGTCAAGGAACGCGGAACCTACGGCGAGGTGCGTCTGGAAAAGCTGCTTTCGGATATTCTTGCGCCGGGACAGTACGACGCGAATGTCGAGATTGCGGGCGGCAAACGGGTTGAATTTGTAGTCCGGCTGCCGGGCAGCGGGGATGCGCCGCTCCTGCTCCCGATTGATTCCAAATTCCCGATCGAGGATTACAATCGTCTGCTCGACGCGGAGGACAAGCAGACGATGGATGAGGCCCGCAAATCGCTGACTGCCAAGATACGGGTGTTTGCGAAGGATATCCACGACAAATATATTGTACCGCCGAAGACCACGGATTTTGCGCTGATGTTTTTGCCGACGGAGGGTTTGTATGCCGAAGTCGTTCAGAATGCCGCGCTTTTTGAAGAGCTGCGGGAAAAGTACAAGGTCACTGCGGTCGGCGCCACCACGCTTTCGGCATTTTTAAGCTCGCTGCAGATGGGCTTTAAAACGCTCGCCATTGAGAAGCGTTCGCAGGAGGTATGGGACACCCTGCGCGCGGTGAAAAAGCAGTTTAAGGAGTTTGAGACATGCCTGAGCCAGGCGCACAAGCAGCTGCAGACGGTGGATAATACCATCGAAAAGCTGGTCGGTACGCGGACAAGGGCGATCCAGAGGGCGCTGCGCGATGTTGAGGAGCTTGAATTTGACGAGCCGGGCAGCCGTAGCAGGCTTCTGGAGGATGAGGAATGAAAGAAACCGGCAGATAGAAATAAAGGAACCGGCAGGCAGAAATCAGAGCAGCATGGCTTTTGGGAAAGAAGATTAAGAGATGAACAGAAACGAGTGGTGGAAGAATCTGTATCCCCTGCGTATTCCTCCGGGATGGAGCTTTGTTTACAATAAGCTTGAAGCTCTGGAACCGGACAGTCTGAATGATGAGGAGCCGGCCTGGCAGTTTATCTTTGTCCAGGATATTTTGCATATACGTCAGGAGCACGGCGGGCAGAAAGCGGCAATTGATCTGGGCTGGTATCCGGATGGAGATCCGCGGGGGGAATACAGACTGATAGCGATTCTGAATGATGACTGGCTGCATCCTGTTTTGGAATTTACATCACGAAGCACAAGAAAAATCGCGGAGGTTATAGAGTTCTGGCTTTTTGAATACTTTCCGAACAGTAAATTTATTGATGCAGAAAGTTTCCGCAGGCAGTATCCTGATAAAGCATAAGAAGCAATAGATCAGTGTTCGGCTTGATTGCGGTTATCAAAAAAAGATAAAACTGTCTGGATAGCGGAGGGTGCTGCTCATATTAGACAAAGGAAATCATAATTAGACAAAAAACGTAAAAATCTGCCCTGCGTATCCGGCTGAATATCCGATGCGCAGGGCTTTGCATGCCGCAAATGCTGTATTCATAATATAATAGTGATAAACATGCTTGTTCTCTCTGGTATTTTTAGGCCGGAATGTTCTAACAGTTCAAACAGCCTCGCCTGTTTTCTGCGGAATTTCAAAGTTAGGGCAGCAAGCCCGGCGCTTCCGTCCTGCTGAACACAAAGTCCGCTGGCCACCGGTTCACCAACAATAATCTTCCCCATCGGATGGAGTATATCCTGCATAATGCAATGCAGCAATCTCATGATTCATTCAAGAAAAAAGCGGAATCCGGTTTGAGGAAATTTTCCTGGCGGCCCGTATTGGGTTTTTCCCGGCAGTATCGGACCTGTACGGCTTATTTTGACGCTCAGGTGCCGCTCCGCAGACTACAGTGAATATTTCTCGATAAACTCTTCCTTTGACACCGGCTTGGAATACAGGTATCCCTGTGCCATGCTGCAGCCTATGCTCTTCAGAAAATCCGCCTGCTCCTCTGTTTCCACGCCCTCGCAGATTACCTCCATCTCAAGCTCCGATGCCATGCGCACCGTGCTGGAAATAACAATGCGCTCCCTCTTTTTCGTCGTTTTCGAGTGGAAAAAGTCCTTGTCGATTTTCAGCACATTGAACGGCAGGTCACAGAGCAGGTTGAGCGAGGACAGGCCGGAGCCGAAATCATCCATTGCGAGTCGGAAGCCGTAGGAGCGTATGCGGGAGAGGAGCCAGACAAAATGCCGGTCAACGACGGCAAAGGCGCTCTCGGTAATCTCGATCTCAATCAGTGCAGGCGGAATTTCGTAAAATTCCACGGCGGTTTTCAGTTTTTCCGGCAGACCGTCCGTCTTGAAATGTTCGCGCGAAAAGTTGACGGAGATCGGAAACAGCTCCGCACCCTTTTTCAGCTCGTCTCTTATAAAAATGCACACCTGTTCAAACATATAGTAATCCAGATCGACAATAAAGCCGTTGGATTCAAACAGCGGGATAAACGCGTTCGGATACAGAAAACCGAGCGACGGATGCTGCCAGCGCACCAGCGCCTCGGCGCCGCAGAGCGTCCGGGTGTGGATATTGAATTTCGGCTGGAAGTAGAGCAGGAACTTGTTCTCCAGCAGGGAATTTTCCATGGAATCCTCCAGATCCTTCTGGAGAATCAGAGTGGAACGCATGGTGCTCGTAAAGAACGAGTAGCCCGCACTGTCATGACGCTGAGCATTTTTGCGCGCAATATTTGCCCTGTCAACCGCCGTGATGGCAGTGTCCTTGCTGCTCATAACATAAATGCCGAGCACCAGAGACAGCCGCAGAGCCTCTCCCTGCGGTGCCGCCAGCTGGCGGCACCGGGAAATCAGAAGCTTGGCTTTGGCGGCAAGAGCTTCCTCATCGCTGCATTTGGTACAGAGCGCGAATTTGTCGCCGCTGATGCGGCAGAGAATTCCGCCCGGAAATATGGTACGGTAGAGACTGGTAAGGCTCTGAAGCACCGCATCGCCGGTCTGATAGCCGTAGTTGTCGTTGATCAGCTTGAACTGGCGGATATCGGAATAAAGCATGGCAAGCACGCGATCCGGCTTTTCCGCATGCAGTTTGTTTACCTCGGACAGAAAGCTGTTGAAATTGAACGCGCCCGTCAGCGGGTCGTTTTTAGACAGCCAGTTCGCGTAGCGGATGGAGCGAAGGCGGATGATATAGCTGCCGATAATTTTTGAGATCAGTGTCAGGGAATCAATTTCGTTCTGACTCCAGCAGTGTGAGCACTCGCTTATGGCTATGGAAATGCAGCCGATATAATTGCCGTGCTCGATAAAACCGCACTGGAAGTAAGGGCAGGCTCTCCGGTCGGGCATCGGATCGATCAGCATTCCTTCCTGCAGTTTGATAAGATAGGAGTCAGAGTAGAAAATGCCGTTTTCACTTTCGCGGTATCGGGCGTAGTAGCTGTCCTGTGAAAATGGGACGCCCTGGTAGGATTCCTTAAGCTGATAGCGCGTGTGGGAAGTCCATTCATGCGTGATCGACGCGGTGCGGAAATCGTGATCGTACTGCACAATGCTGATCCGGTTCAGATTGTAAAAGGTGCCGACCAGAGAAAGCAGCATCTGAAGCGAGTCATCGTTTTCCTGGGAGTCGAACAGGATATCAATGGCATTCATGATAATGTTTGTATTGACGAGGGAATGTCCGCCCCCGAAGGCGGCAGAGGTATTGGAAATATCCTCGTTTATGTATTCTGAAACATGGGATTCTCCGCCGTCATCCAGTTCTGCGGACCACACAAGGCAGCGATCCCGGCCGAGCTGTTTTGCCTCCCAGAGCGCGCGGGCCGCCTTTTCGCAGAGAATGTCAAACTGGCCGCCGTCCGAAGGAAAAACAGCGGCTCCGACGCTGCCGGTCAGAGCGGAGAGCGTCGGAGAGCCGGTATAAATATCCCGCAGCATGGCACAGAGTTCCTCCCCGCATTCTCCGATGGCGGAAATGGAAGGAACATCAGCCAGAAAAACAACAAAAGAATCGCCGCCGACGCGCCCCACGATGTTTTCGTTCGGAAAACGTTTTTTCAGACGGTTGCTGAGGTCGAGCAGCGTCGCGTCGCCGAACGAGGTGCCGAGTGCTTCGTTCAGCTTTGTAAAATTGTCGAGGTCGATGAGAAACAGGGCGGAGATTACCGCGCTGTCAATGGTATCAAGATACTGGTCGATCATTATGCGGGCAGTGTCCCGGTTGTAAAGCCGCGTCAGATTATCCTGTCCCTCAAGCGCTTTTTTTTCGTTTTCCCGGCGCTTCTGCTTGGTAATGTTGACCGTGCGGCCGATTACGGAGACGGGGATTCCGCTGTCGTCGAATACTTTATTTGCGCGGAGTTCATACCAGGCCTCCTCGCCGTTTGCCGTGGCGGCACGCACCTGGGTGCGCAGCGGTGCATCCTCGTGAGACAGAAAGCCGTCAAAAAAGTGCAGAAGGGCTTCACGGTCATTCGGGTTGATGATCCCGGATTCCAGAATATAGCTGCGGAATTCGGGAATATCCGTACAGCCGATGCACACGCCGGTGGAATTGTCCGATTTTTTCAGCAAATCCCGGCAGATATTGTATTCCCAGATAGATTCGCCGAGATTTTCAAAGGCGATCCGGAAGCGCTCGGATGTCTGACGGAAATCCTGGCGCAGGCAGTTCATATGAAAGCGGTAAAACAGAAATGCAACAAAAAAAAGGGTCAGAGCCAGAGTAAATATAACAAGAAGCCCGTAGGTGAAGCGGACGGCCTCGGAGCGGAGAGCCGGCAGCAGATCCGATTCGGTGAAGGCGGAATCCAGATTCCGGGAGAAATTCTGGTACAGCAGAGCCACGATGCCAAAAATAAGAAGAACGCTGACGGCGCTGTAAAAATGTGCATTTAATTTGCGGTGAATCGGCTGTTTCATAGTGATTTCTCCCCCCTGCCCGCTTTGGCGGGCATTCAGTGAACGGCCGGAAGACTCCTCTCTCCTCTGGCTGTATCCGGCGGTTCAGGTTCCCCATAAATAATATGATCTGTATCTCTGCAATTCTGCAGCCGAAATGAACCGCAGTTTTCCGGTTCTGCAGAAGGATGAAATCTGTAATAACCCGTATTCCGCAATTCGGCGCGGTCTGTATTTTTAAAGGTGCACAGTAAGTACCGTCCGTAATCGGCAGTCCTGCGGGCCGTACAGTGAAATATAGTTAAGTATATCACAGCCGAAGAAAAATGTAAACGAAATAAATAAACATACGAGGTAAACGATAAGGGTTGAAAAGTTTTTTATTTTGCGCTAGAATGGGTGGAAAAACAAATGTTTGGTATATAATCAGGAGGAGACGGAATGGTAAGATATCTGCTGTTTGATCTGGACGGAACTCTGACAGACCCGAAAGAGGGCATTACAAAATGCTTTCAGTATGCGCTGGAGGCATTCGGTATTGTACCTCCGCCGGCGGACGAGCTGACCTGGGTGATCGGACCGCCTCTGATGGAGAGTTTTGAGCAGGGCTGCGGCTTTTCGGAGGAGCGTGCCCAGGAGGCGACAACAAAATACCGCGAGCGGTACGAGACTGTCGGCTGGGGCGAAAACAGGCTGTATTCCGGTGTGGCGGAAGTGCTGACCTGCCTGCGGGAGGCTGGGTTTGTGCTGGCGGTAGCCACCTCAAAGCCGGAACACATGGCGAAAAGAATTCTGGAGCATTTCGGACTGGAGGGCTTTTTTGAGGTGATTGGAGGGGCCACGACGGATCGGTCGCGATCTAAAAAGGCGGATGTGGTCAGCTATACCTTGGAGAGGCTCGGCGTCTTAAAACGGGAGGAGGCGCTGATGATCGGGGATCGGAAATATGATGTGGAGGGAGCCGGACAGCTCGGCATCCCGTGTCTCGGTGTGACCTGGGGTTATGGAGGCAGGGAGGAGCTGGAGAAGGCAGGTGCCGTGGCCGTTGTCGAAAGCATGAGGGAGATGGCGGATTACTGTGTTTCTCTCAGAAAATAATTTATCGTTTTTTAATGAATTTTAAGGCTGATTTTAATGGTTTTGTGATATGATGAACATATCGAAGCGGGCGGGCAGCAACCAAGAAGGCATTGCATGCGCGGCTGCCGGGGCCGCAAAAGACAGGTGCCGGCCAAGGGCTTCCGCGGAGGGAAGCTGCATAAGTGTATGGAGTATGCGGCTGCCGTAAACGGAAGACAGCACGGCGGCACGTAATGGTATATGGTGCGCAGGGACTGCCGCCGGAAAATCCGCAGGAGACAGGGGAAGGCATGGGGAAGCTGTGCCGCCCGGGAACTTTCTTGGCGGAAGGACGCTTCAGAACGGGGGAGATAGAGTATGAATTACCAGAATCAGCAGTTCAATCAGTGGAACAGAGGCAGAAGGATGAATGATACGGACTTCCGCAGAATGAAAAAAATTATTGTCATCGGGGTGATCGCAGTAGCAGTGCTGATTGTCTTCAGCAAGGCATTCTACACAATCGGCGAGCAGGAGCAGGCGGTCGTGACAACGTTCGGCGTGCCGTCCTGCGTGAGCGAGCCGGGGCTGCACTTTAAAATTCCGTTTGTGCAGAAGGTCACCATGGTTGATACAACAATCAAAGGGCTTACCATCGGCTATGACATGAATTCGAATACGACGCTTTCGGAGGAGGCGATAATGATAACGTCGGATTTCAACTTTGTAAACGTGGATTTCTATGTGGAGTACAAAGTCACCAATCCGATCAAGATGCTGTACTCGGCGGAGAAGCCGGAGCAGATTCTGAAAAACATTGCGCAGAGCTGTATTCGCTCGGTCATCAGCGGCTATGATGTGGACAGTGTGATCACAAACGGAAAAGGTGAGATACAGGCGATGATCAGGGATAAGATTATCGCAAGACTGGATGAACGGGATATCGGACTGCAGCTTGTAAACATTACAATCCAGGACGCGGAGCCGCCGACCACGGCCGTGCTTGAGGCGTTCAAAGCGGTGGAGACGGCGAAGCAGCAGAAGGAGACGGAAATCAACAACGCGAACAAGTACCGCAACGAGTCGCTGCCGGCCGCTGAGGCGGATGCCGACCAGATTGCGAAGGAGGCCGACGCGGCAAAGCAGGCCAGAATCAATGAGGCAGAGGGCCAGGTGGCCAGATTCAATGCAATGTACGAAGAATATGTTAAGAATCCTCTGATTACGAAGCAGCGCATGTTTTTTGAGGCGATGGAGGATGTTCTGCCGGAACTGAAAGTAATTATCAACGATTCAAACAGCGAAACGCAGACCATACTGCCGCTGGAACCGTTTACTGCCGGGCAGGAGTAGAACAATGAGGAAGCTGTTTTCGGGCGGTGCGGACTCACCAGGATGAAATGCCGTTTCTGCGGCGGAATGTGAGGAAAAAATGGAAAACTCAAATAAGGAAAATATAAATAGGGAAAGCTCAACTTATTCTTACAGCTATGTCGATCAAAACAGGAACGGAGGAAGCGGGAAAATCGTGCGTGTGAAAAAGCCGCACCCGGTTCGGAATGCAGTACTGATTGCTGCGGCGGTTGTCCTGCTTGTCTTGCTTCGGATGTCCCTGGTTGTTACGGGAGAAAATGAGTATACGCTTATCAAGCGGTTCGGCAGCATCGAGCGTGTGATTACGAGCGCGGGCTTGAGCTTTAAGATGCCGTTTATCGAGACGGCGTCGACGCTGGATAAGGAGGTGCTGCTCTACGATCTGAAGGCGTCGGATGTTATTACGCTCGATAAGAAAACGATGGTGGCGGACAGTTTTGTACTCTGGCGCATCACCGATCCGAAGCTCTATGTGCAGACGCTGTATTCCCGTGCCGAGGCGGAAAGCCGATTGAATACAATAGTGTATAATTCACTTAAAAATGTGATCAGCAGCATGAATCAGAGTGATGTAATCAGCGGCCGCGACGGCGCGCTGGATGCCGCGATCATGGTAAATATCGGGGATGCGCTTGCGCGCTACGGCATCGAGCTCATCAGCGTGGAGACAAAGCATCTTGATCTGCCGGATGACAATAAAAATGCCGTTTATGAGCGTATGATTTCGGAGCGGAACAATATTGCGGCCACCTACACCGCGGAGGGCGCGTCGGAGGCGAAAAAGATACGCAACGCGACGGACAATGAGATCACCATCCTGCTTTCCCGGGCAAAAGCCGAGGCGGAAAAGACCATTGCGGCGGGCGAGGCCGAATACATGAGGATTCTGGCCGGTGCCTATGCAACCGGAGAGCGGAGTGAATTTTATACCTTCGTCCGTTCTCTTGATGCGGCGAGGACAATGATGAGGGGAGGGAACAAGACTCTGATATTATCGGAGGATTCTCCGATTGCGAAGATATTCCGGAACATTGAGTAAGCAGGTAGTATTGTTTGATGGAAGGGGAGCGGGAGGATGAGGCGATACGGAGGAACGCCGCGCATTTTGTGTGCGGTACTCGCGGCCTGTGCCGTTTGTATAGCGGGCTGCACCGGAGAAAAGGAGTCCTGGCAGAACGGGCCTCCGGGAGAAATGCTGAGCCCCGGACCAACACAGCCGGGAGCGGAGCAGGAACCCGGAGCGGAAAAGCCGGGTGAGCCGGGACAGCAGAATCCGGACAGCCCGACAGGGAGCGATCGGGAACCAGGACAGAGTCCGGGTGAGCTGGCAGAACCAGGGCAGCAAAGTCCGGACAGTCCGACGGGAACCGGCCAGGAACCAGGGCAGAGTCCGGGCGGGCCGTCAACCGGCCCGCTTCTCTCCGGAACAGCTGCCCAGCTTGCCGGATATTACAGGGAATTGACAATGAAGCACGCAAGGGCAATGCTTTCCGGTGATTTTTCGCTGTGTGGTTCCTTCTCGACGGAGCTTGCCGGGGCGGTTTCCGAGCGGGATATGAAATCAGCTTGGAAAAAGGCAGTGCAGGAACTGGGTGAGCCGGTTTCGGATACCGGGGAGCGAACGGAAGACCCCGAAAGAGCGGCGGTTTTTGCGAAAGCATCCTTTCCGGAGCTGCCGTCGGGCGGCGGAAGCGGCAGCATTGAGGATTTCGGCGGCTATGTGCTTGCAAGCGCGCAGATCGCCTATGAAAAGAAAAATTTAATTGTCTCAATCACTTACGGCGCCTCCGGTGCGATTGAAGGAATTTATCTGACCACTACGCTGCCGGAAACGGGGCCGGTGAAAACAGAAAGCTTCACCGAATACGAGGTCAGCATCGGCAGCGGTGAGCATCCGCTTGACGGCCTGCTGACTGTGCCGAACGGCGCGGAGCGGCCTCCGGTTGTACTGCTGATTCACGGTTCCGGCCAGAGCGACAAAAATGAGACGGTCGGACCTGCAGGCAATGCACCGTTTGCAGATATCGCGCACGGCCTTGCAGAACGGGGCATTGCAACACTGCGCTACAATAAGCGCTATTTCCAGTACCCGGATCTGGTGACGGAAAATGTGACAATACAGGATGAGGTTCTGGAGGATGCGGCCGGTGCGATTCGGTTTCTGTCCGAAAACGGAAGGGTGGACGGCAGCCGTATTTATGTACTGGGGCACAGTCTCGGAGGAATGCTTGCGCCGTATCTTGTCAGGGAAAATCCGCAGACGGCGGGAATGATTTCGCTGGCAGGTTCCCCGCGCGGGCTGTGGGAGATTGTGTATGATCAGAATATTGCCTCAATAGAAGAGGCTGGGCTTGACGAATCCGAACAGGAAGCCCTGATGAGGCTGCTGCAGGAGGATTATGAGCAGGTGCTTGCGCTTGTGGACGGTGTACGCCGGGGCGAGGAGATACCGGAAGATGTTCTTTCCGGGGCACTTTTCGGAGTGTGCGGAAATTACTGGGCTTCGCTGGCGGAAATTGACACGGCTGCCATTGCGAGGGAGTTGTCTTTGCCTATGCTGATTCTGCAGGGAGAAGCGGATTTTCAGGTGTACCCCGAGCGGGATTATGCCGCCTGGCAGACGCTGCTGGAAGGGAAAAAGAATGTTTCTTTCCGGTTGTTTGAGGGGCTGAACCATTTGTTTATGCTGTCGGACGGAACCGGGGATGTTACGGAGTACGGGTACGAGGGGCATGTATCGGAGGAGGTTATTCAGGTAATTGCGGACTGGATTAAGACGGCGTGACCGGGCTTTTGGACGTGGTGAACCATGACGCGCGCAGGGGTGCAGGGAATAGCCGGGAAGAGGCTGAGTCACAGCAACGGTTCCGGAATGCCTGCGGATGCGCACAGAATACGCATAGAATACGCATAAAATATGCATAAAATTTGTATAGAATGCGCACAGCATGCGGCCTCCGATAAAAGCACCGGCGAACAGAGAGAACGAAACAAGGGCGCCCGGAAAGAAGAAAATCGAAGGAGAAGAAAGCACGGGAAAAAAAGGGGGACTGCAGTTCACCGCAAAACTCCCGTGTTTTTTTCTGCAATTTTGTGCAAAATAACAGTTGAAATTTTAAACTATAGATGTTATATTAGTTATAGAACAAACAAAGAGAAGAATAAGAGCTGCACCGGTGCGGAGAAGCAAGAGAAGCAAGAGAAGCAGAAGCAGAAGCAGAAGCAGAAGCAGAAGCAGAAGCAGTAAGAGCAGTAAGAGCAGTAAGAGCAGTAAGAGCAGTAAGAGCA
>ERZ777305.2378-NODE-2378-length-16368-cov-2.687672_pt1 | contig 16368 bp, 26 predicted proteins | sample MGYA00374965_ERZ777305 | MGnify/ENA primary metagenome ERZ777305 (study PRJEB29328, sample SAMD00013331) | mouse gut metagenome | study: EMG produced TPA metagenomics assembly of the Metagenome analysis of fecal microbiota from mouse which was promoted... | reverse complement strand
CTGCTGATACTGGCGCTGATATTGAGCAACCTTCTCCTTATTCGCCTGGTAATACCGACGTTGTTTCTCTCTGATCTCTGCCCTGCGGCTCTGGTAGTAACGCCGCCGAGTTTCAGCGAGTTTCTCCCGCTGACTCATCTCTTCCATTGTTTTTTCTTGGCGTTTAATCGGTTCAGCCGGCGCCGTCGTCAATTCCTTAGATTTGGAATCCTGACGGCGCGCCATTCTTGCATACCCTTCTTGCAATGCGGCGTGGTATTTCTGATGAATCGTGTAGGGAGGGAAACCCAGCTCAACTTCAATTTGATACGGGGATCGCCCTAAGGCGGCAAGCCGAGTGATTGAGAGTTCGATTTCTGTCATAGTTCACCATTTAAAACACGCCTAACCATCCGAGGGATCGAATAGGAGCCTTCTCCAGGAGGAGAAGGCCTTGGAAATCGGTCTGATCATTTCCGACCTCTTCCTTCAGCGGTCTATTTCGACTGCATAAAAATTGACGGCAAAGAGTCGCCTCCCAGATAAACCGGCAGCTTCCCGTCCCATCTGGAAATGGCTTCAAGTGTTAAAACTTGCGGGTTGTCACGAAGCGCTTTAGCCCGAATCGCAATTGATTCAGCTTCTGCTTTGGCTTTCGTGAGCTGGGCGTCAGCTTCACCTTGAGCCGCAACACGAGCTTTTTCTGCCTCTGCTTTTGACTGAGCGACTTCATTCTCACGAAGCATTGCCCTCTGAGTGGCTTCAATCTTGGCGTTAATGGATTCCCTTACCTGCGGTGGATACTCAATGTCAGAGGCCCACGAGACGCGGATAATGTGAATACCTACGTCTTCCAACTGATGCCGCAATTCTTCAGTAACATTATCCAGAAGCTTGGATTTCCCGCTTGCCGTGAGCTCATTTACGTCCATAAGAGAGGCGTATTTGATCAGGGCATCAGAAACGTTCTGGCGCAGGTTAACATCGGTGATCTCGTCAACGCCCTTACGGTACGTTTGGAATACTTTCGTAGCCATAGACGGCTTAACCTGATACTCAACTCCGATGCGAGCGTTGACCGCCATAGCATCCGAGGTTTGAAACGTGAAAGGCTGCGCATATGTGTGCAGTTGGTTGAAGGTTGGGAAAAGATAGGCCTGTTCATTCCATGTGAGCAGGTAACGCCCAACCCCGAGCTCCTCCTGCTGCACGCCTTTGTCCGATCCGTAAAGATTAACCTTAACACCGACATAACCGGCAGGGACTGTTTGCAGGTTGCATGCGGTATAGATGCCGCCAGCGACTATTGCTGTGAGGATTCCTGAAGACATGAGAAAGGTAGAAGATTTCATTATTTACGCTCCTTGTAATTGAAGTAAGTGACGATAAGCGCCGCAACAACAGCTCCCAAAAGGATGAGTATCAAGATCAGCCAATGCGACAGAGAACTGGAAACCAGCAGAGGAACGTAGACAAAAAAGAAAAACAAAACAGAACCGATCGCACACGCTAGATCTTTTAAAAAATGGTCGAAGCGTCTCATTTAGCCTCCTCTGGGTTTTGTTTTTTGTCATCCTCATGTTTGAAAAACACGAGCCAATAGCGATTAGTGCCTGATTTGTTATTGGTCTGTTTTTTGTCTCCAAATACCGGCGCCTGCGGCAGCACATACAGGAGCTCCGCCAGCGAGACATCCTTGTCCGCCCATTTGAAGATCAGCGTTCCGTTTGGCTTTAGCACTCGCCATGCTTCATTGAAAATACGGCGCATGTCCTCGTGCCACTTCTTGTCCAATACGCCATAGGCCTTAGCCATATCAGACGTTTTCCCGCAGTAAATCAGATGCGGTGGATCGAGAACGACCAAATAAAATGAGTTGTCCGGATACGGGATTGCCCTCGCATCCATCACCTCGTCCGGATGAATCTCCAGTTTTTTGTAGTTCGTCATCCAGTGATCTTCATCTCGAATGTCACCGAACAGGACGCTCTTATGGTCTTTGTCGAAATAGAACATTCTGGCGCCGCTCATCGGGTCCAGAATCGGAGGGATTTTCTTCGATTTCATTCTCCTGCCTCCTTGCTTTCTGTAATCTCGTGATACTCATCAGCCAGATACGAGATTTCCCGTCTGGCGGAATCCGATAGTGATACGCACTCGCCTTCTGCTCCCGTCTGCGTAATCAGCGCATTACCAAATACCATCAGACGGCGTGTAATCACCATCAGAGGCTTGTTTGAGAATCGGCCCCACTCATCGACAAACACATCGACCGTTTCGTTCGATAGCTTCAGCGGTATGTGTTCTACAGTGTCGCAGTCAATCAGTCGATACATCTCTGCGAGAGTGCCGTCAAACACGACTTCACGGGCGATCACTCGTGAGGATTTATCCGGGTCAAGCGTCACCAGGACGGCTAAAATTTGGTTCATTTGGGCTCCTTTGCGGATGGGTTGAATCCGCCTGATTGGGGTGTTGAGTTTTCTGCTCCCCTCATCACTGAGGGCACCAACGCTCAATCCATTGAATTAAATTGTTTTTTCTTATCACTGGCGCCCTGCCGCTTATCGCGCAATTGAATACATATGCCCTGCACGCTCGCTAAATTCGGGAATTTGCATCTCAGCTGATATACGTAGGAAATCGGGAATCCCCTCTTTTTCCATACAGAAACACATGAGGAATAAGTCCCTAGTTTTCGAGCCGTCTCATTAACACCTCCGAGTTCCTCGATAATCTGAGCTGAAAGATCACGACTTAATCTGATATTCGTCATAACTAGCATTTTCCTATTGTTATATTTAATTTATGCTAGTTTTAATTATCTCTAGTGTCAAGCAATAGTTCTGCCTAAAATTCAATCAAGGAGCTATTTATGACTAACGATTTTTATTCACGACTATCTTCCCGAGCAAAGGAGTTGAATTTTTCTCAACGAGAAATAGCGAGGCGTCTAGGGCTGTCTAGCCCTACAGTTAATGCATGGTTTTCAGGTAAAGCGAAAAATGTCAGATACGAGAATGCTGTCAAATTGGCGGCAATTTTAGAATGCTCACCAAACTGGCTGCTGTATGGTGAAAATTCACCGGTCCTACAAGACGCATCCCGCCGAGAAATACAGTACGGGCATTTCGAGTTAACTCTAAATTCTCCTGAGTTTATTGAGGAAGGCCACTTAGGAATTGGTCTAACATCATCTAGAGACGGGTTGCGAGCGGTACGAATGTGCGGTCTATCAATGGAGCCTGAAATTTCCGACGGAGATATTCTGGCGATTGATAGTAATCAAAAACAAATTGAAAACGGGAAAATATACGGATTCTTCATTGGAGAACGATTCACTATCGCAAAGCTCTCAATGAATTTGCTGGGAGGAGTACAGGCTACTACTATAAACCCATATGAAACAGCCTTGCTCGACCCGATGCCCGTAATTATTGGGAAAGTGCTAGTAAAACTAAGCCTGCTAAAGTGATTTAACGTTACTTTTATACAACAGTCGCCAAATTTAGCGACTATTTTTTTACCTGTTTTAGTTTAAATGAACAGTCCTATATAAATTTTTGCTTGATTTATTTGCTAGTTTTAACTATCATAAATTTATCGATAAAGGAACTAGCTATGCAAAATTCAAAATTCACACCATTTATTTTCTTCTCAGAAGCGCAGGCTATAGCGTTTTCTGAGGCCGCCCGCACTCTGCTGACATGGGCCGGCACTAACTACCCTGCAACCTGTTTCAAGCTCGCTCGCGAATACATCGCGAGAATCGAATCTCCGGATCACAAGATTCCGCTGGATGATGCCCAGGATTTACTGGCATTGCTTGGCACCTGCTGTATGACAACTCAGCATGCACAGCCAACCAGGACGCTCTGGAGCGACTGCGTCAGGATCCTGTCCCTAAAGATCTCAAACATTCCGGAATGATTTTTCCTCCTTAGTTCTTTAATGAAATTGGACTCTTCAATTGAGGCAACTATTAGAAATTTTCTAATAGTTGAATTATCGAACAGGAGTGGCAGCCGGGAAAGACCGGCACTCACAAAGGCAAAAAACATGGATATCAAATTCACACACACCGGCGCCATACCGTTCAATGAATTTCCCGAAGATCAGAAATTCATCGTCATCCGAAACAACGAATTAAGACCGATGTTCATCCGTAAAGATACGGATGGCATTCGAGTTGTTGGCGACTATCTCGCTATTAGCCGGAAGGAAGAATTCATGGCGTGGGAGCCGGTTTCTTTCACTCTGCCCTCGTCTGCTCTGGTTACCAGAAGGCTATGGCTAACGAGGGCTAATCTCTCAGATTCTCGCGGGTGGGGGTTTAGGCTTTACGAAAAAATCCAGAGCGAGATAAGAGTCTGGATCAAAGATCCTCAGTTCAATCATGATTTTTTCACTGAACGGAATTTATCGGTCGGATTCGGGGATGTTTTCGAGGCCGTCATGGCCAGAGTGCCAAATGATAGAACGTCAAATGAGGCCGGTTTATTCGAGGTCTACAAACTCCGCCGCATCGGTAATGAAAGCGAAAAACTTAGGAAGCTGCTCGATGAACTATAAACAATTTCTCAAGACAAAAATCTTCTCAATTCCTCCGGTAGGGAAACGAGTTGATCCGTCTCTCGTGAATCCTCAGCTGTTTCAGTTTCAGCGGGATATCGTCTTATGGGCGCTGCAGAAAGGACGCGCCGCCATATTTGCCGGAACCGGTCTCGGAAAAACGCTCATGCAATGCGAATGGGCGCGGCTTGTCGGCGGTCGAGTCATCATTTTCGCTCCTCTGGCAGTCTCTAAACAGACCGTAACCGAGGCCGCCAAATTCGGCATCTCTGTTCACTACTGCGCCGAATCATCGGACGTATGCGACGGAATCAACATCACTAATTACGAGCGACTGGAAAAATTCGACATTCGAGACTTCAACGCCGTTGTACTCGATGAATCGTCCATCCTCAAAAACATGAGCGGCAAACTGAGAACCAAACTGATCGATAGCTGCGCTCGTGTTCCGTATCGTTTGGCGTGCACCGCTACACCGGCGCCGAACGATCTCATGGAACTCTGTAATCACTCTGAGTTTCTCGGCATCATGACCGCAACCGAGATGCTCGCAACGTTTTTCACACATGACGGCGGCGATACCAGTAAATGGCGTCTTAAAAAACATGCCGTTATGAAATTTTGGGATTGGGTCGCGTCTTGGGCTGTCATGCTCACGAATCCGGCTGATATTGGCTATACAGAGGACGGCAAACGCTACATTCTGCCGCCGCTGCGGATGCATGAGCATGTAGTCCACTCGGATGATTGTTCCGGTTTCCTGTTCCCGATGGCGGCTGAAACGCTCCAGGAGCGCCAACAGGCTCGCCGTGACTCCATCAAAGAACGCTCGGAGAAATGCGCTGAAGTTGTCATGAACGATAAAGAAAATTCTCAATGGATCATCTGGTGCAATCTCAACGACGAAGCTGAGGCAATCAGAAAACTCATCCCCGGCGCCGTCGAGATCAGAGGAAGCGATTCTTCAGAGCGAAAAGAATCTGCGGCGCTTGGTTTTGCCTCCGGTGAGATCAAGGTGCTCATCAGTAAACCACTAATTTTTGGCATGGGCCTCAATTTCCAACGATGCCACAACATGGCCTTTTTAGGGCTGTCCGATTCGTTTGAGCAGTACTACCAAGCTGTACGCCGCTGCTGGAGATTCGGACAGACTCAATCCGTCAATGTCCACATCATCACCGATGAACGCGAGGGCGCCGTCGTAGAGAACATCCGCCGCAAAGAGGCTCAATTTCAGGAAATGCTCGCGGGCATGATCGCCTCATGCCAAGAAACCAATAAAGCAAACATCAAATCCGCTAAGCGGGATTTAGACGACTACAAACCGAAAACAACTATGACCACACCGAGCTGGTTAACACCGGCAGCGTAGGAGATGAACATGACAAATAAGATCAACGTGATCGAACAGGCATCCGGAAACGGATGGGAAGTCTACAACGGAGACAGCTGCGAGATCGTCAAGGGCATCCCTGACAACTCCATCCATCACATTGTCTACAGTCCTCCTTTTGAGAGCCTCTACACGTATTCCAACAGCGAGCGTGATCTGGGCAACTCTAAAAACTCCGAGGAATTTTTTAAGCATTTTTCATTCTTGGCTGCTGATCTCTACCGCATACTGATGCCGGGACGCATCATGGCATTTCATTGCATGGACCTGCCAATGAGCAAACAGCGAGACGGCATCATCGGACTGAGAGATTTCTCCGGTCAACTGATCCGCATGTTTGAGGATGTCGGCTTTGTGCTGCACTGCCCCAGAATCACAATCAGAAAGGATCCGGTTACTGCTATGCAGCGCACGAAGGCAATCGGCCTACTCTATAAGCAGCTTAAAAAGGATTCTTGCCTCTCCCGCATGGGAGTCCCTGATTATCTAATCGTCATGAGAAAACCCGGAGACAATCCGGAGGCGGTTTCTCACCTGCCGGAGGACTTCCCCGTTTCACAGTGGCAGCGGTGGGCGGAATGCGTGTGGCATGACATAAACCCCTCAAACACTCTGCAGCGACTCTCTGCACGAGACAGCGACGACGAACGACACATCTGTCCTCTCCAGCTGGACGTAATCGAACGCTCCATCACCATGTGGAGTAACCCCGGAGATGTGGTCTTTACGCCATTTTTAGGCATCGGCTCCGAGGCATATCAGGCGGTGAAGATGGGTCGCAAGGCGATCGGCATTGAATTGAAGAAGTCGTATTTCGCTCAGGCCGTAAAGAACATGCGTATGGCGGAAATGGAATACGCCGCGCAGCAGAACGATCTCGGTATCTGACAGAGGAGACAATCATGCCAAAAAACAAAGAAAAATCCCGCATTGATCTGTGCTTAATTGAAGAAACCGTCAGATCGTTAAGCATTGGAGGCTACCCGGGGATATCCGCTGCTGGTGGAGAATCTCACCCGATCCTGATCAGCAAGGAAGCGGCCCGGATGATTTGGCAGGCCGCACTCGAGAAAAGCATTGACTCAAAACTAGAATATCAAAATCAGATTAGATTTCTCATTCGCATACTGATTGATCTTAGGTCATTTTTGGGCGGCCGAGATGAAAAACTCGGACAATTCCTTATCCGTAAGCCCTCGCTGAAGTCCGATAAAAAGCATCGTCAAGTAGACGACATCGGCCTGAGAATAAATAGAAAGCTGGCGAGAAACAAAACAGGAAGCGATGTGTTGCCCATCCTTGCCATGATGGACAACGGCACTTCGGTAATCTCCGCTGTCCAAATACTTATTCAGTGTCTCTTGGTCAATCACGCCGCCAAAGGGGAGTTTAATCGCTCCGCCCTGAAGCGCTGCGCAAAGGACTTGAACCGCTTGCTCAGAAGACATCGAAAACGCTGCCGACTTTGAATTTTCACTCATATTTCCTCCGTAGGGATAGTTACAAAAAAAGTTCGCAACTTAATTATCTCGCGGAGGTGGCAGCCGGGAAAGACCGGCACTCCTTAGGAATATCTACCATGCCAAAGAGCAAGAAAAAACGTGACAAGAAATACAAACCGATAACCGTCCGCGTCGGTCCTTACTACTCGGAAGAGCAACGGCGCCAGTGCGAAGCTCAGCTGAACGACGTTGCGCTCTATGTTGAGTGCACGCTTCCCACGGGTAACGCCACAAATCATGAAATCGACTGGATCGAGGATGTTCTGATTTGGGCGATCGGCCTCGTCCATCAGAGATTTGAGACGCTGGATCAGCTGGAGCTCTCAGAGGTTCTCCCGATACTCACCAATGGGAAGCACGCGCTCGACGCACTGATTGATCGAAAGTATGAGAAAAAGACCACAAGATTCATCGCCACGGGTGACGAATTGAAGGCAATCAGCGCTGCATTCGCAATCATCATCCCGATGCTCAAAGAGGCTATGACGTTATCGCCGAGACGGACGATGAATGAATTCGATTGGGCGCATAGAAAAGCGCTCGAAAATCTAAAGAAAACGGAGAGAGAAAAATGCAAAAAGTTGAGTTAACCAAACAGGAGGCGCTTCTGGTTATGCGCATGCTCAATTACTTTCTGATTGCGCAGTCAAACAACGCGACTCATAAGAGCGACGTAGCCGGCGCCAAGGATCTAAAAAATACTCTCTTCCGGCAGATCATGGCTATCGATGAGTCTAAGGAACAAGTCAGTAAATCAACTAAACAGGACTAATCATGACACCGGCACAAGTTGAAAGAAACAAAAACCGATACAACAACGAGATTCTGAAAAATCACCTGTTATTAGATAAGCATCAGCTCGCAGAGTTCTTTGGTGTTTCGTTGAAAACAATTTCACGATGGACAAAGGACGGCATCCTACCCGCTCCAGGCCGCGGATTCCGTCAAGAAAAACTTTGGAGATCTCGTGACATCAAGGCAATTATCGACAGGATGGGAGCGCCTGTTTAGTGGCAGATAACACAGCGAGCAATATAACTAGTGAGAGCGATGCTCTCATTAGTTTTTTTAGAAGCTGGAAACGGCTGCAGAAGAAACTGGGTTACAATCATCAAACCACAAAGAATAAATGCAAAGGCTTTGAAATCTCAGCCCTGAAACCTGCGCCAATCCCTTAATTTCAGGAATTAGCAAAGGATTGCGGCGCAAGCCGTAAGGGTCCCGAAAGGGTGTAGAAACGACAAAGCCCGTGTTACCAGCACGGGCAGAGTCAATTGTTCATGAGGTACGTAAATGCTAACACCATTTAATTCCTCGTGGGAGATTATCGCACATAACACGATAATCTGGACGGGAGATTTGTATATTGATTACAAAATCATCCTCGTTCTGGTGTTATGGGAGTTAATCCGCACGAAGCTGTAAGCTGGAAATTGGCCGGTATCCGCAAGGAGCCGGCCTTGTGCGTTTGTTGAGATCTATTCTGAGCTGGAAAATAGATATGAATCCCACTGCTCCATCATAGGACGCCGTTTCTCTAATAGATCAGATCGTTGATATGCTTGGACGACCTCGCTCCCTGTTGCGTGCATCAATTGTTTTTCCGCTAGCACGTCATGAATTAAATTCTCTGCCGCCCAATCCCTGAATGTTGACCTCATGCCGTGCATGGTAGCATTGGTTTTCAACAATCTTTGAATCAGTACGCGAGGGCTTTCTCTGCTCACATGGCCCTCATGAGAGGCAAATATATATTCGCTTTTTCTGGGCAATCTATTCAGCAGATCAATCATATGCGCCGTCAACGGCACCCGGTGCCCCTCGCTCTTCCCGTCTTTTCTTCTTTCGGGCGGCACTGTCCAAATCTTCTTTTCAAAGTCAATTTCGTCCCATTTAGCCGGCGCCGATTCTCCAATACGGCAAGCCGCTAAAATTGTAAATACAATCAACGCTCTTGCCGGCCCTGTTGGTGGATACAACAGCCCTATTTTTCCCCTTAATTCTGCGTGGGACATCGATTCATGATGAACAACGCGCTTCACCTTAGAAACAGGCGGCAACAGCATTTCTAACGCCCCCTTCCATACAGCAGGATTAGCCTGCGTATAAACGCCAGTCAGGATGGCATAAGAAAAAATACTTTCAAGACGGCCTCGCACTCTGCTTGCGGTTTCGGTTTTAGTTGTCCAAATGGGCTTTAATACACGAGCGATATCATTCACTGTAATGTTGCGAACTTCGATCCCTGATAATCCAGGAACCGCATAATCTCGAACGGTATTGAGCCACTGCTGCGCGTGTTTTTTATTCCTCCACAATTTCACTGAGGCAATTTCATTGATCGCCGATTCGTAAAAATCCTCAAATTTAATTGCGCTGCCTGCCTGGGATGACTCGCGCTTTGCTTTCGGGTCTTTACCGTCAATTAAATCTAATTTTATTTTCGTTACCCGCTCAATCGCCTTTTGGTGAGAAACATCCCTAGCGTTTCCGATATTAACCTCCTGACGTTTTCCGTCAAACGTGTAGCGGTATATCCAAGATCGCCGAACACCATGCACTTTCAGCGATAGCCCCTTCTCGTCCGTAGAATAACGACCATCAGCCAACGATAAAATTTTCTTCAGAGTAAATTTCGGTGCCATTATCAAAGTCCTTCACTTCGTACCCCAACGGGACCCCCACAATTTTAATAAAATTGTCCTATGAATGACCTACTTTGTCCACACTATGAGCCAAATAAAAAAATAGAGCAACCGCCAAACCTCTTTGTTTACGGGATATTGTCATAGATTTGACATACAAATGTCATAGGTTTGGGAGAACATATGAGAACAGATAACGGCAGACACCTCTTCCGCCAATACCTCAATATCCATGTGGGTTTCCAAAGATCAAAACAAAATGGCCCACAGATTGGCCTACATCCGAAATTCAAGGTTGCTGTTCATTTGTGGTTCTGCTCGCAGAATTTAATTGCTTGTTCAGCTCGGCCTAGTAACTCTCGACCCTCGACAGCCAATCGGAGACATCGATTACGCTCCCGATCGGCGTAAAACTATACAGGGCTGAGCAGACACAGGAGACTTGTATATTGATTACAAGATCATCCTCGTACCAACGTTGCGGAGAGAGATAATCCACGCGCGACGTTAAGATACGAGTTTTAATAGAAAAATAAGTATGATTTTCAGTATCCCCTCTCAGAGGGAGCTTTTTCTCAAACAAATTAGCTCGCGAATAAGCGGATGCATCAACTGTTTTCCGCCGGCACATCGTGAATAAAACCCTCTTCCGCCAAATCTTCCTCTTCCGCTAAAACCTATATATATCCGCCTGTTCCAGAGGGCGAAGAAAACGTTCATCAAAAATCCCCGGCTAAACTTTTTACCGCACGACAGGCTCGTTTATTCTTTGGAACTTTTGTTTGCTGAATTTAATGGGGCTATGTGCTTGTTTAATTATCTTCAGTGCGCAGTATTTTCAACATTTAAGCCGTAAGTTCGGAAATTATCCGCTTGCTGACGCCTAAATTAAAAAAAATATGATGCGCCTCACCCTCTCTTCTCAAATCAATCCCCCTCTTCCGGCACAAATTCTTCATCTTTTCCGTAATCAAACTTTCCTACCGTTTGCTAACTCACAATTGACAGTCCGTCAGGAAAACCAAAATCTGAACCCCAAATCTTTGACGACGGTTTATTTTTTGATATATCATTCCCACTTCCGTGAGGGAGTAGTATGCGCACTGCGCAGCAAGTCAACATCCTGGTCTTAGACCTGGCTTGCTTTAATTTACGAGACTCATGATGGCCGGAGGCTGTTCATGGGTCGTGTCTATTTCATCCATGTTCAGCACCCCGACGGTTAATAGATAAACATAAAAGCTGAAATAACATGGAATTAGCTATAACAATCGCCCTATTCGTTCTCGGCCTGATCTTTGTGATCAAGGGCGGAGACTATTTTGTGGATGCCGCATCTTGGATCGCGGAAAAAACCGGTGTTCCTAAACTTATTGTGGGTGCGACTATCGTCAGTGTCGCCACCACCCTCCCGGAAATGCTCGTATCCTGCATGGCCGCAGCTCAGGGGAAAGTAGATCTTTCTATCGGAAATGCTGTCGGCAGTGTAACTGCGAACATCGGACTCATCATGGCTCTCGCTATTATCTTTATGCCGGGCGCCATTAATCGTAAAACTTACCTTTTGAAGTCGATCCTGATGCTCACTGCCGCAGCTCTGATCGCGCTCTGCGGTTTCTTCGGTCAGGTTTCTATCCCGATATCCTGCGCCTTAATCGCAATATTCGCTCTCTTTATCTGGGAAAATATCCGAGACGCCCTTCATCATATGCGGCAGAAAAAAGACCGCAGCGAAGATGAAATAGAAAATGTCCGTAAAGGAGTCATCGCTGCAAAATTCATCTTCGGAGCTGCCGGCATAATCGTCGGCGCTCAGCTCCTTGTCGATAACGGAAGCCTGATCGCTCAGCATATCGGGATCCCCGAACGTGTCATCGGCGTGACTCTGGTCGCGGTAGGCACATCGCTACCCGAACTGATCACGACAATTACAGCAATTATCAAGCGTCAGTCAGCGCTTTCTATCGGCAATATCTTAGGCGCCAACATTATTGATCTGACACTCATCATGCCGCTCTCCTCCCTTATCGCAGGAAAACCGCTGCCGATTTCGCCTTCCATGGCCATGATCGACCTTCCCGCCTGCCTCTTTGTCGGATTAATCGCTATTGTGCCGGCAATGATCCTTTCCAAATTCTCACGCTGGCAAGGAATTCTTCTACTGCTCGTATACGCCGGCTACATCACGCTTACCTGTTCACGTATTTAAAACTCGGAACAAATAAGACTAAAGAGGAGCGCAAACCGCTCCTCTTCGTTTTAGAAAAAAAGACAATTAAGAATGCGAATGGCCCTCGCCTTCGTGATGATGCCCGTGAACATGGCCTGAGTTGTCCGCGACTAAATAGTTGACCGCGCCGTGCGCAACGTGTGTTTCAGACAGCATTTTCTTTGCGAGCTCCTTAACATCGGCCGTTGCTCCGCGCAGCACGACCGTTTCGACGCAATTGTGCTCGTCTAAGTGAACGTGCATAGAAGAAACCACAAGTTCGGTATGCAGGTGCTGATGCTTAACCATTCTCTGAGCCAGATTGCGCTCTTCGTGGTTGTAACCGTAGGAGACAACCGCAGCGCACCGTCCCTTGTCCGCATCCAGCTGAACTTCAAGAAGCTTTTCCTGAATCAAATCCCGAATGGCTTCCGAACGGTTTTTATATCCCTCTGAAGTGACATATTTATCAAAGGCCTGAGAAAGTTCTTCATCCAGAGAGATGGTAATTCTATCCATAGCGCACCCTACGAAAAATTTTTGACAGTTTAACAAAGCAAGTCCGTTTCAGGGATTGCGCCTCCAAACTCCGCTAATCAAATCCCAAACTGCCCCGACTGTCCGGGACCGACTTATCCCAACCGCTCCGAGAGAAAGTCTTCGGTCTAACTGTGACCTCTCACAAGCAAATTAACTGTCGCTCAGTGTGAAACGAATCGGAACGGTAAGCTTTAGGCCTGGATTAAGTACGCCAAGCTCAGTGCCGACGAGACGGGCGGCCAAACTCTCGCATTCGCGGTCCAGAGGGCCTTTTCCACTCGCCTTGCTCACTGAAGCGGCCGTTATCTTCCCGGTTTTATCGACGATAAAAAGAACCTCCGTCACGCCTTCCATCTCGGCCCTTCTCGCCGCTTTCGGGTAACGTTTGCGCTTTTCCACGAGCGCTACCAGCATAGAAGCAATGGTATTGCGTGTTTTAAGCTCATTGACACTCTCATTGCCTTCGGTTTTAGCTGCGGACGTCGACTGAGTAGGAGGATCCTGAGTCACAGTCTTCTTAACTGTCTTTTGAATTTCCTTTTTCACTGCCTTTTTAGGCTTCACGGGCTCCGGCTTCACCGATTCCGGCGGTTTTACCGGTTCGCGTATCGGCTCAGGTTCCTTGACGGGTTCCGGTTCAGGTTCGGGTTTAGGCTCCAGTTCCGGAGCGGTTTTTATATCTGAGTCCTCCGCTAGCAGCCGGTTTTTTTCCGGCTGAGGCGCGGCCGTCGGCTGCGGAGGCACAAACTGCTCAAAGGAAAGCTCAATCAGCTGCATCGGCTGAACCGGAACAACTGTTTCATCTTTATGCCCTCTGATCAGCCAAAAAATGAAACTCAACGCCAATAGAACTAAAACCTTTGCGATTCGTTTGGCTTTGCAGACATTTTTATCCTCCCGCGGCACTGATCTCATTTAACCGACTCCGCGGCTCTGGTGCTGATGACAAAGCGGCCCCCTCGCTTGTGCTTTGCCACATCAACAATAGAAACAAACGACTCGAAGGGCGCCTTCTCGTCAATCATAAGGTTCAGCATCCCGTCCGGGTGTTCGTCGAGGAACTGCGGCAGATCCTCTTTCATGACAAGAGCGCCTTCGTGATAAATCGACCCGTCGGATTTAACATTTAATACCAGCTCGGCCTCTTTCTTGCGCACAACCGAATTGTCCGCGGACGGAAGCACAAGGTCGAGCACCGGTTTGCTGAACGTCATCGTCATGACAAAGAAAATCACCAGCATGAAAATCACGTCAATCAGAGGCGTCAGGTCGATTCTGGGTTCTTCATCGAATTCATCAAACATCCGGTGCTCCTAGGCTGCAGCCTGCTCCGCCTCATACTTAGCCGCGACCCTTGCGGATTCGAGAGAACGGTAGCTGTATTCGACCGCTTCGATTCTGAGCTCTTTAATGCGCAGCATCAGATAGTAATAAGCCATCAGAGCGGGAATTGCGACGACAAGTCCCATGACCGTTGTCACCAGAGCGGTCCAAATACCGGCCGCAAGCATTGTCGGATCCGGAGAAACGTTCTCCGCGATCGCTCTGAACACACGAACCATACCGAGGACTGTACCGAGCAGACCCAGCAGCGGAGAAACCGCGGCAATCAGTTTCAGCCAAGTCAGCGCGTTGTTGACCGGCTTAAAGTTCTTATGAAACAAATAAGCGACCTCCGCTCGGATGTCTTCAGAGTGAGCCGCATGCGTCGTCACGACGTCACGAACAATACAGATAAGCGGATTGGTGCTTTTGCCGTACGCGCGCCGAATCCGCTCTGCGGTCGTGTTCTCCATTCCGCGGAAACTCCCTTTAAAGCTCCGCAGTACGCCTCTCAAATAAATAATGTTCCAGACGGTGATATACACCGCCGCGATGCCGACGATAAAGAGAACTACGCCGGCACATCCGATAAGATCGTATATCTGTGTAAAGTTCATGACGATGGTTTTTTATTATTTTTCAACGGCTTTCAGCATGCAGATCGCCCATTCGGCGGCTTCGCTGAGATCCTGCGGCGTGGGATGCTTTGCGGCTTCCTCAAGTTTTGCCTTACGCTCCGGCGTCATCGGTTTTGCGCCCGGCATCTTGGCCATCATTTCCAAAATCTTGGGATCAACCTTGCCCTGCCATAAGCTGAGACCGAGAATGTTGGGCGCAGAAATACGCTCTAAAACTTTAGAGGCGAACGCGCGGCCGCGCTCGCTATTAGGATCTCCGCCAAGCGTTCCGAAGACCGCTGTAGGCACCGAGCCGATGTTTTTAAAAAACTCTTCCCACAGTTCATCCGGATGACCTTTGTCACACCAAAATCCGCAGAAGATCAGGTCATATTCCTGAGGATTAACATCCGTCGGAAGTTTCTTCAGCTGCGAACCCGGCAGCGCTTCGGAAATCGCTTTGGCAATCTTCTCAGTGTTGCCTGTCAGGGACGAGTAGACAGTCAAGATTTTCATTTTTGCTCCTAATCCGTTATTTGTATTCAGCCTGGAGCGCGAGGAACTGCTCCTTGGCCGACTCGATCAGCTGATGTTTTTCACGGCCGACATAGAAACTGTAGGCGCAGCGGCCTTCTTTATCAAAGAAGGCGGCAAAATGGCTTTCCCGACCCATGAACGGCATGGTCACAAAACCGATCTCCGCAATATTCTCATACTTAAAGTGTCCTTGAAGCGGCGCCTTTCCGCCCATCAGGTTGTAGTAGCCCTTGGCACATTTGCCGACCGCGACCTTGGATTCCACTTCAATGACGTTCCCGCCTGCGATCACGATAAAGGTCGCCTTTTCCCACTGACTGATGCGCTGCCAGACTTTTTCGAAATCGCTGCCCGGCGCGAAAGTGCACATACCTTCCGGCAGAGCGTGCGCGGCCTCGAGCGCAGTGGCCCCGATGGCGGCCGCAAGCGTGTCAAGCGTGACGGGTCGGCCCGAGTGGATCACTTCCTGAATCTTTGCCTGTTTTTCTGTTTCTGACATTTTTCTTTCCAATTTAAAAAGTTAATTAATCGTGTTTTGGGTTGTCGGGAGTTTTTTCAAGGTCACCGCGCTTTGGCAGACCATCTGAATCAGTTCAAGGTCATGCGTAATCACAAGTACCGCATTTCCTTCGTCGGAGAGTCTCTTCAGAGCTGAAGCAATGCGTTTCAGATTTGCGCCGTCCAGCCCGCTTGTCGGTTCATCCAAAATAATCACATCCGGATTTTTAGCAAAAGCGCAGGCGATCACAAGGCGCTGCTTTTGTCCGCCGGAGAGCGAATGCGGGTGTCTGTCCTTCAGATCCTGCAGATCAAATAAGCCGAGCAGCTCTTCGGCGGCGCGAGAACCTCCTTTGCATCCTGCCGCCTCCAGACTCGTCTGAAGTTCCTCAAAGACCGTGCGCATGTAAAGCTGATGATCGGCATTCTGCAGCACTACGGCGACATGCCTGAAGCATTCTTTTTGATTAAGTTTTTGTCCTCGGATCGCGAACGATCCTTCCTAATGACATGGAACCCCTTTGCTCCCAGTCCGATGCAGGGAGCAAAATCA
>ERZ777305.2376-NODE-2376-length-16381-cov-3.025726_pt1 | contig 16381 bp, 10 predicted proteins | sample MGYA00374965_ERZ777305 | MGnify/ENA primary metagenome ERZ777305 (study PRJEB29328, sample SAMD00013331) | mouse gut metagenome | study: EMG produced TPA metagenomics assembly of the Metagenome analysis of fecal microbiota from mouse which was promoted... | reverse complement strand
TTTTTTCAAGCAGAAGACGGCATACGAGATGCTGATGCAGGAGATCCGCCGGGTAAATATCAAGACCGCGGAGAACGTGGACAATGTGCAGGATGTTCTGGCACAGTGCATGGAGAAACTGACAGCGCTGGAGACAGAGAGCGGGCAGGCAGAAGATGTGGAAAAGCAGCTTGCCGGGATCAAGAGTCTTCTGGAGGAGAGACTGACACAGTCCGAGGAGTTTATGCACAGGGAAAACGTAAAGGTTTACCGCAATGTGCAGGCGGCGTTTACGGAGGAACTCGCAAAGCAGAACGGGCAGGTGAAAACGGAAAAAGGGCAGGGGACACCCCTCTGGCTTTCTATTGTGATTCTTGTCGGCGTGGTGATCGACATTGCGGTCACACTGGTTCCGCTTGTTCTTAAAATGACGAACCTGAAGTTGTTTTAAGGTGAAACGGAAAGCGGACCGCCAAAAAGGCGATCAAATTTTATTCTTATGAAAATATTGAGCAGACATTATAAAAAAATGAAAATTGCATATATTAAGGTTGCGGTGTTTGCAAGCATCGTCGCAGCCTTTTTCCTGCCGAATTTCCAGACGCTTGAAAGCGATGGGGACAACCTTTTCACGGTGTACCTGAACGGTATGCAGGTGGGCGTGATGGGCAATATCGCGGAGGTGGACGAGTGTCTGATCGCGGCGAGAAAATCGCTTGCCGCAAGCAGCGATGAGATGGTACTCGCGGAGAGCGAACTGAGCTGGGAAGGGGAAGAAGTGCTCTGGGGCACTGTGGATGACAAGAGTGTCATAATTGCGAATATGCTGACAGCCCTGCAGGGCAGCGTCAAGGAAACCCTGAACCGCTCTTATACCGTGAAAATCAACGAGTACACGGTGAATCTGGCGAGCACGCAGGAGGTGCTTGCGCTTTTGCAGGCGTCCATCAAAAAATATGACAGCGGCAACCACTATTACGCGGATCTGGTTATGGACTCCAGCCGGGAACTGAATGTGCTGACGACCCAGATTTATTCTGCGAAGGAACAGGCACAGGAGGAGGAAGAGGCGGAGGAAGTTATGACCAGCGCGGGGATTCATGCGGTGCTGGATGATATTTTTGAGGATATCGAGCCGGCTTCGGAAAAGGAATTTTCCGATTACGAGCTGGGGCTTCTGGCGCTTGATTTCGGCGATACGGTAGAGGTGGTGGAGGCTTACCTGCTGGACTATGAGCTGACGCCGCTTGCGGAGGCGATCGACGAGGTCACCAAAGATCAGGAGAAGGAGCAGATTTACGAGGTGGTAGCCGGGGACACGCTCTCCCAGATTGCCGAGAAAAATGAGATACCGTTAGATGAGCTGGTTGCCATGAACGAGACGATAGAGGATGAAAATTCCATGATCCGTGTGGGCGACGAGCTGATCGTTACCGTGCCCGAGCCGGAGCTTTCCGTGGAGCGCACGGAGCAGATGTACTATGAAGAGGATTACGAGGCGGACATCGTCTATGTCGATAACGACGACTGGTATACAACCGATACGAAGACTTTGCAGGAGCCTTCCGCGGGTCACCGCAAGGTTGTGGCAGACGTGTCCTATCGCAATAACGAGGAGATTTCCCGGGAAATTCTGAAAGAGGAGATCACCTACGCGGCTGTGCCGAAGATTGTGGAACGCGGTACGAAGATTCCGCCCACCTATCTGAAGCCGATTTCGGGAGGCAGGCTTTCTTCCCAGTTTGGCAGACGGAAAGCGCCTACCAGAAGGGCAAGCACGTATCACAAGGGCGTAGACTGGGCGACCCCCGTGGGCACGGCAGTTATGGCGTCCTGCGCGGGAACGGTTTCCAGAGCCGGATGGGTCAGCGGCTACGGATACGTGGTCTACATTGACCATGCGGACGGCAGACAGACCCGCTACGGTCATCTGAGCAAGGTGCTGGTAAAACAGGGGCAGACCGTGAGTCAGGGGCAGAAGATCGCCCTGAGCGGCAATACGGGTGTAAGTACGGGACCGCACATTCATTTTGAGATCCTCATAAACGGGACGCAGGTGAACCCGTTTGAGTATCTGAACTAACAGTGGGGTTTACAAACCTCTAAAATCTGGTATACTGTATTTTAATGTTTGAGTTTTTTCGATCAAGAAAGGCAAGTAAACATAGATGGAACAATATGCGATTAAAGGTGGGAATCCGTTAGTCGGCGATGTGGAGATCAGCGGTGCCAAAAACGCGGCGCTGGCGATCCTTGCCGCCGCCATTATGACGGACGAAACCGTATTGATAGAGAATGTGCCGGACGTCAGGGACACCAATGTCATGATGCAGGCTATGGAAAGTATCGGCGTAGTGATTAACCGTATCGACAGACATACGGTGAAGATCAATGCCTCACAGGTCCACAATCTGGTGATTGAGGGCGATTATATCAAAAAGATCAGGGCATCCTACTATCTGCTTGGATCCCTGCTTGGCAAATACAGCAAGGCGGAGGTGGTTCTTCCGGGCGGCTGTAATATCGGGCTGCGACCCATTGACCAGCATATCAAGGGATTTCGTGCGCTGGGCGCCACTGTCGGAATCGGGTACGGCAGAATCAGCGCCGAGGCGATGAAACTGAAGGGGAATCATATCTACATGGATGTGGTGACCGTGGGCGCGACCATGAATGTGATGATGGCGGCAGTAATGGCGGAGGGGACCACCGTGATTGAGAACGCGGCGAAGGAGCCTCATGTCGTTGATCTGGCGAACTTCTTAAACAGTATGGGCGCGAATATCAAGGGCGCAGGTACGGATGTGATCCGTATCAAGGGCGTGTCGAAGCTGCACGGGACAGAGTACGGCATTATTCCCGACCAGATCGAGGCGGGCACCTTTATGTTTGCAGCGGCGGTGACGAAGGGCGATGTGACGGTGAAAAACGTGATCCCGAAGCATCTGGAGTCCATCAGCGCGAAGCTTCTGGAGATCGGATGTGAGATCGAGGAGTCCGATGACGCCGTGCGTGTGGTGGCGGCGAAACCTCTGGGACACACTCATGTTAAGACCCTGCCTTATCCCGGATTTCCCACAGATATGCAGCCGCAGATTACGGTGGCGCTGGGACTTTCCGCGGGCACGAGCATTGTGACGGAGAGTATTTTTGAGAACCGGTTTAAATATGTGGACGAGCTGACCTGCATGGGCGCGAATATCAAGGTGGAGAGCAACACCGCGATCATCGACGGCGTGTCCAAGTATACGGGGGCGCACATTACCGCGCCGGATTTAAGGGCGGGTGCGGCGCTTGTCATTGCGGCGCTGGCTGCGGACGGGATCAGCACGGTGGACGATATCAAATATATTCAGCGCGGTTACGAGGATTTCCATCTAAAACTGCAGCGTCTGGGTGCACAGATTGATCTGGTGACCACGGACAGGGATCTGCAGAAGTTTAAACTGAAGGTCGGCTGACCGGAGGGGCAGCCACAGTCCGGGCTGCGGCGATATTTTCCGGCAGATTTGGAAAGCGTGCAATCGGGGCTTGACACAGGCTCCGTGTTGGTGTATCTTGATTTTAGATAAAATTTTATATTGTGATGTCTTTCTCTTATTCAGAGTGGTGGAGATACATAGGATCGATGAAGCCACGGCAACCCCTGACAAGGAAGGTGCCAGCCTGAGCGAAGCTGTTATGACAGCATGATCGAACAATAAGAGGATTTGATGTACGTATGTCGGGTCCCCTTGTTTCGAGAGAAATAAGGGGACTTTTTCGCGAATAAGCAGAGGAGGAAGTCTGCTGAAGCGGGCGTCATGCTTGCATGAGCGCATGTTTCGGCAGCCTTACGGCGGGCAACGCGAACGAGAGATGCGCAGCATCTCGAGTCTCTGCCTATTTGCGCATATTACAACACACAAAAAGGAGAGGAAAAATGGAGAAAAGATTATTTACATCCGAATCAGTAACTGAGGGACATCCCGACAAAGTATGTGATGCGATTTCCGATGCGATTCTGGACGCCTGCATGGAAAAGGATCCCATGAGCCGCGTGGCATGTGAGACGGCGGTCTGCACCGGGTTTGTGCTGGTGACCGGCGAGATTACCACCAACGCGTATGTGGATATGCAGAAAGTTGTGCGCGATACCGTCAAGGAGATCGGCTACACCAAGTCCGAGTACGGATTTGACGCGAATACATGCGCGGTGTTTGTGGCGATCGACGAGCAGTCGGCGGATATCGCCATGGGCGTTGACAAGGCGCTCGAGGCAAAGAAGGGTGAGCAGACGGATGATCTGGACACGGGCGCGGGCGATCAGGGTATGATGTTCGGCTATGCGACCAACGAGACCGAGGAGTACATGCCCTATCCGATAGATCTGGCACACAAGCTGGCGCTGCAGCTGACCAAAGTCCGCAAGGACGGCACCCTCAAATATCTGAGACCCGACGGCAAGAGTCAGGTTTCCGTGGAGTATGACGAGGCGGGCAAGCCGGTCCGTCTGGAGGCAGTCGTGTTATCTACCCAGCATGACGATGATGTGACGCAGGAGCAGATTCACGAGGATATCAAAAAGTACGTGTTTGATCCGGTTCTGCCGAAGGAGATGGTGGACGACCAGACCAAATTCTTTATCAATCCTACGGGACGTTTCGTAATCGGCGGCCCTCACGGCGACGCGGGACTGACCGGCAGAAAGATCATCGTTGACACCTACGGCGGCTATGCGCGTCACGGCGGCGGCGCATTCTCCGGCAAGGACTGCACGAAGGTAGACCGTTCCGCGGCTTACGCGGCGCGTTATGTGGCGAAGAATATCGTGGCGGCAGGCATTGCGGACAAGTGCGAGATCCAGCTCTCCTACGCGATCGGTGTAGCACAGCCTACCTCCGTTATGGTGGACACTTTCGGCACAGGCAAAATCGCGGATGACAAGCTGGTGGATATCGTGCGCGAGAACTTTGATTTGAGACCGGCGGGCATCATCAAGATGCTTGACCTGCGTCGTCCGATCTACAAGCAGACTGCGGCTTACGGACATTTTGGACGTAACGATCTGGAGCTGCCTTGGGAGAAACTTGACAAGGTGGATGCACTGAAGAAATATCTGTAAAATATGTGATACGTATGTCATAAAAATACGGAGAGCCCCCGCGCCGGAATGGTGCGGGGCTTTTTGGGATATGAGTCGGGAGAGGAATTTTGATAACGTGTGGCTTATTCTGCAGTGCTTTTAAGGACAAAAGATTGACCAAATTATGGAATACATGTAAAATATTATGGTAGAAAAGGCGATATATATCTTAGAAGTATGTGCATGTGAGAAAAAGAGTTGTTTAAGATTTATGTGTGAGAACTGGGGGCGGTGACTATGTACAGGAACTGGAAGAGTGCGGCGGCATTGGGACTGGCGGTGTTGCTCGGGTGCATGATGCCGATGGGTACGATGTTGGCGGCGGAGACCGGGACGGGTCCTGCTGCGGACAACGGTGCGGCATATGATGATGAAAGCGCTTCGGACAGCGGAAGTGTTTCCGGTGAGGAGAAGGAGACCGTTTCGGACGGGGAAAATGTACCGGGGAACGAGACTGTTTTGGATGAAGAAAACGCGCCGGAAGACGAGACCGTTTTGGATGAAGAAAACGCGCCGGAAGACGAGACTGTTTCGGGCGGGGAAAATGCGTCGGAAGACGAGGCTGTATCGGGCGGGGAAAACGCGCCGGAAGAGGAGGCTGTTTCGGACGAGGGAAATGCGTCGGAAGACGAGACTGTTTCGGGCGGAGAAAACGCGCCGGAAGATGAGACCGTTTCGGACGAAGAAAACGCGCCGGAAGATGAGAGCGCCGGCGGAATGCAGGACGCCGGTATTATGAGCGCACCGGCAGCAGGAACTGACACGGAGACGAACGGTGCGGGGAGTGCGAGTGCGCCCGAGATTATCATCAAGAGAGGCGGGACGAATACAACCTGCCCCCTTGGCGGCAAGATTGACTTTACATATGTCAACTACTGGGGAACCTTGTGTGAGCTGTCCGTTGGTCAGAGTGACGAGAGTGTTTCGCTTTTCTATGCGTTGGATAAAGTGACAGACATGGAAGCGGAGGCGAAGGAAGAAGAAGGGATGAAGTCACTGGTATGGGGAAGTGTGACTCCGCCTGCGCTTATTGATCCTAATAGTGGTGACGGCTGTTATGTTGTGTATGTAAAAGTGGAAGCGGGAGGGCAGACATATTACGCCCGCTCCAACGGCATCGTGGTGGATACCCAGAAGCCTGTCATAAAAGGCGTCGAGGAAGGAGAAGGAAAGACCTACCCGGAAGGAACCCTGTTTCAGGTGGAGGACGCCAATCTCGACAAGGTTCTGGTGAATGAGCAGGTGGCAACGCCCGAAAGCGGGAATTATAAAGTGGTGGCGGACGGCACGTCCTGCGTGATCAGGGCGATAGATAAAGCAGGCCATGAAACGGTTTGCAGCATCAATGTATCGGGAACCGGGACGCCGGAACCGTCAGAGCCGGAGAAACCAGAGCCGGGAACGCCGGATGACAGCAATGTCATTTCCAAGAGCGGAGAGTATACGCTGAAAGCGGGTGTGAAATATCATCTGGCGGAAGGGAAATGGAAAGTGGACGGCGATAAGTCGGTTTACCGGGGCGGCAGCGATTTTTATGTCAAAGCGGACGGCAGTTACAAATTTACAAAGTAGTTCCGGGTAAAAGCAGGTGTGAAAAGAGGGGCGTGTCAGATGAAACAGAAACTGATGTCAAATAAGAAAATTATAATTTGTGCCTGCGCCGTGGTGGCTGTGATCGCTGTGGCGGCAATCGCATTGTTGGCAAATAAGGAAGAGACGTTTCGGTCTATCATGGTCTATGATGTGGACGGAAGCGCAGTCATTGAGCGCGAGACGGTGGGATCCATGAACGCGGCGGAAAATCTGTATCTGGAATCCGGCGACCGTGTCAGCGTAGCAGAAGAATCCAGTATGCGCATGAAACTGGATGACGACAAGTATGTGATGGCGGAGGCGGATACGATCTTTTCCGTGGAGGCGGAAGGGACGGAGGCGGATTCCAAAACGAGAATATGTCTGGAACAGGGCGCGATTACCAATGAGATCCAGCATCCGCTCAGCGAAGGTTCCCAGTATGAGACTTCCACACCCAATTCCGTGATGGCGGTCCGCGGGACGGTCTACCGCGTGGAACTGTATGTGGACGAAAACGGCAGCCAGAATACAAAGTTGAGTTGTTTTCAAGGGAAGGTCGGGACGAAACCCATTCTCCCGGACGGCACTTTCGGGGAAGAAATACTGGTTCCGGCAGGCGGCGAACTGGTCGTGTATCAGGACGGAACCGTTGGCGGGGTCAGCGACATCGCCTATGATGAGCTACCCATGCAGGCGGTTGTAAATCTGCTTGACATGATGGAGAACAGGCAGGAAATGACGGGCATCTCGGCGGAGGAGCTGACGCAGCTTACACGGGAGACGGAGGATGTCAGCGAAGCGGCGGAAAGCGGGCAGTTGCAGCCCGAAACTGTGGCAGCGGATGCAGAGGGCGATACGGATGAAGAGCCGGATACGCAGATACATACTGAGACGGATACCGCCGGAAATGATCCGGCGGAAGCGGACAGGGAAACGCAGAGTATCCCGGTGATGGCGCCTTCAGCGAAACAGCCCGCGCCTGACAAGCTCCAGCCGCAGCCCCCGGTGATGAAACCGACACCGCCGGCGGATCCGTCAGACAGCGGCAACGTGGATCAGGGCAGTACGGGGGAAGAAGGCTCACAAGATGAAAATGCCGGGGACGATGCGGACAAAGATAAGAAGGATAAGCATAAGCCGTCCAAGCCGAAAACATACACCGTGACGTTCCAATATCAGGGAGAGGTGTTTGCGACGCAGACTGTGAAGCGTGGAGAAACGGCGGCAGCGCCCGTGCTTGTTCCGGCGCCGAGCGGTGCCTGGGATTTTGATTTCGGAACCAAGATAGAGGCAAATACGACAATCGTGTGGAAATAACAGGATTTATGTTATGAGATATGTGAGAAAAATGAAAACGGCGGCGGTTACTGCCGCCGTTGTTCTGATCGCTCTTCTGGTTATATATTTCGGTACGGCAGGTTTTTTTGATATAGGGATATCCGACCGGCTGAATCAGCGGGAGAGCGTCACCAACAAAAAAATATATATTATAGGTATCGACGACAAGACCTTACAGCAATACGGTCCCGTCAATACATGGAGCCGGGAGATACCGGCAAAGCTGATATCCCTGTTGAACGGCGCGGAAGGCGCGCGTCCGGCTGTGATCGGATTCGATGTGATTTACAGCGAGGAGGCGGACCGGGAGGCGGACGATTATTTCGCAAGTGTCTGCGGGGAAGCCGGAAATGTCGTCGCGGCGATGAGCTTTTCTTTTAAGGAGCAGCCGGAACGGGGAGAGGATGGCAGGATTGTCTACAATCCCTATCACGTGGACTATGTGATCGAGCCTTATGCCAGTTTAAAGAATGAGGTGATCTGCGGCTTTGCCAACACCTTTGTAGATACGGACGGCTATGTGCGGCAGGCTATGGCTTATCTGGATTATGAGGGGGAGAGGGTGTACAGCCTTTCTGCTCAGGTTTATAAAGTCTACCGGGAAAGCCGGGGCGAGGAAGCGGTATTTCCAGCCGTATATGGGAGAAATAACAGGTTTTATTTTACCTATTCCGGCAAGGCGGGAGGCTACAGTGTGGTCTCCATGGCGGATGTGCTGGATGGCACGGTGGATCCGGCGGTTTTTCAGGATGCGGTGGTGCTGGTGGGCGCCTATGCCGTTGGTATGCAGGATGCCTATATGCCGGCAATAGCCCACAACAGCCAGATGTACGGGGTGGAGATACATGCCAACATCATAGAAGCGTTGTTAGAAGGAAAGACGCAGCTCCCGGCGCCGCCCCTGCTCTATGCGCTGGCTGCGGCGCTTCTGTGCGGCGTATTTTATGTGTGCAGCGAAAAAATGCGGATGCTGTATGCCACGATTCTGCTTGCCGCGCTGACCGTTCTTGACCTTGTCTCCGTAAAGGTGATGTATGGAAACGGCTGGATTGTCCCGACGATCCTTTTGCCGCTCTGCCTGCTTGTCATCTGGCTGCTGCAGATGGTGCGCAGATATCTGGCGGAGATCATGCGCAGGCGCAGGGTGATCAATGTCTTTAAGCAGTATGTGGCGCCTCAGGTGGTGGACAAGATCAGCAAGGACAAGGATTTTGAGCTGGTGATCGGCGGGGAGAACCGCCATATTGCGGTGCTGTTTGTGGATATCAGAGGATTTACGACCATGTCGGAGAGTCTGAGGCCGGAGGAAGTGGTGGAAATTCTGAACGAGTATCTGGGGCTCACCACACAGGCTATTTTTGATAACGGCGGTACCCTCGACAAGTTCGTGGGGGACGCGACTATGGCGGTGTTCAACGCGCCTTTTGATCTGGACGACTATATTTTCCGCGCCGTCGCCACCGCGTGGGATATGCGGGCGGGGGCGGACAGGATTGCCGAGAAATTCCGGGAAAGATATGGAAAGAGCGTATCCTTTGGAATCGGCATAAACTGCGGCAATGCCGTTGTGGGCAATATCGGCTGTGATTTCCGGATGGACTATACGGCGATCGGAGATACGGTCAATACGGCGGCGAGACTGGAGAGCAACGCGAAACCCGGGCAGATTCTGATCAGTAAGGAAGTTTATGAGGCGGTAAAAGACAGGGTTGCGGTGACACCGATCGGGGAGATTCCTCTGAAGGGAAAGAGCAACGGCGTCTTTGTCTATCAGATAGACAGTGTGAGAAGTCCTTCTAAAGCTTAGCAGCAGAGGCTGCTTCGTTAAGAAGTACCAAATCTCACACAGGAGAATACCCAAAATGCGGGTATTCTCCGCACAGTCAGGAGGTAGGTGATAAATAAAATGAACAAGCTGTATTTGATTCCCGACAGGAAGGATATGGAGCGGATATGCGCGCTGGCTGCGGTGTACGGATGCGCGTTTGAGTATAATGATTTTTTCCCGCCGAAGGTTATGGATGATCCAGAGAGGCAGGGAAAGATTATTGACGACTATAAAGCGTGTGCGGATAAGCGTTTCGGAGGAAATTCTTCCGAAAAAGATATGTCCGGGGAATGTGCCTTTTCGGACATATTTTCAAGGGATACCATGCACGGGGCATTCTTGGATGTAACGATCCACAGCGACGATCCCATGATTGAGCATGTGTCTAAACAGCGGGTGCGGCAGTCCATGGAGACCGCAAAAAATATGGGACTGAAAGGCGTTGTGTTCCATACGGGGCGGCTGGGCGGTTTCCGGGCGGCGGAATATCTGAGAAACTGGCGCGATCGGAACGAGGCGTTCTTTACGGAGATTGCGCTTCAATATCCCGCGCAGCAGATTTATATGGAGAACATGTTTGACGAGGCGCCCGATGTTCTGGCGGGGCTTGCGGATAAGATGCAGGGCGTGAAGAATTTCGGCGTCTGTCTGGATTATGCCCACGCCATGTTGTCGAAGTGCCCGGGGCGGGAGTGGGTCGAGACGCTGGCGCCTTATATCCGCCATATACACATCAATGACAACGATATGAAAAACGACCTGCACCTTGCCGTGGGGGCGGGGAAACTGGACTGGCAGGAGTTTGACGGGCTGATCAGACAGTGCCGGATAGAAGCGCCGGTGCTGGTGGAAGTAAACGGTTACGAAGCACAGAAGGAATCACTTCAATACATGAAGAGCCACGGGATTTATCCGATGGAAAGGGAGAGGGAAGAGTGATGCATCTGCAATACGAAGACTTTGAAAAGATAATGGACATTGGCATAAGCCTTTCCACGGAAAGAGACAGAAACTGCCTGCTGATGACGATTCTGGATAGGGGGATGGATATTACAAACTGTGATGCGAGCACCCTGTATCTGTATGAGAACAACGAACTTAAGTTTCAGTTTATGAAAACGCTTTCCAAGGGGGTCAGCAGAGGAATGGACGGAGAACCCATTGATCTGCCGCCCGTGCCGATGAAAGAGGAAAACGTGTGCTCCTATGCGGCAATTCACCGGGAGGTCGTGAATATACCAGATGTGTATGCCAGCAGCCAGTTCGATTTTTCCGGCCCCAGACAGTATGACAGTCTGACCGGGTACCGCACGCAGTCACAGCTTGTCGTGCCCCTTGTAAATAATGAAAATGAACTGATCGGTGTCCTGCAGCTGATCAATGCCATGGACAAAAACGGGAGTGTGATTGCCTTTAACGAGGAGTATGATATTATCATCCGCGCGCTGGGGGCCATTGCCGCCATTGAGCTGACGAACCTTTCCTATGTGGAGGCGCTGAAGGCGCAGATTTACTCGTTTGTGGAGGCGCTCACGACGGCTCTGGAAAAGAGGACGCCGTACAATGCCCTGCACACAAGGAATGTGGAAAAGTATGCCAGCCTTCTGGCGGATTATATTACCGAATTACATAGGGAAGGAAAATGTGAACATACCTTTGATTCGGAAAGAAAAGAACAGCTGATGCTGGCGGCGCTCATTCACGATATCGGCAAGATGGTGGTTCCCTTAAGTATTATGAACAAGGCGACCAGACTGGATACACGCCTTGAGAAGGTGGACGATCGGTTTGCGCTGCTGAAAGCGCTGTATGAGATCGATATGCTGCGGGGCAGGATCACCAGCGAGGAGTACGAGGCGGTGATCAGGGATCTGGAGTCGGAACTTGCCTTTATCCATGAGATGGATGTGACCAGCCATGTGAGTGACGGAGACTGCGAACATATCAGGAGACTTGCGGGGAAACAGCATCTGAGCGAGGACGGCACGGCGCTGTCCTACCTGACGGAGAAGGAGGCGGAATGCTTAAGTATCCGCAGCGGCACGCTGACGGTGAAAGAGCGCAAGGAGATGGAAAACCATGTGGTAATGACGTCTAAAATTCTGGAAAAAGTGCAGTTCTATAAAGGGTTTTCCATGGTGCCCAAGTGGGTGGGCGCCCATCACGAGTATCTGGACGGCAGCGGCTACCCGAAGGGGCTGAAGGGGGACGAGCTTGATCTGGAGACGAGGCTTCTGACGGTGGTGGATATCTATGACGCGCTGGTGGCGACGGACAGACCTTATAAGCAGCCGATCTCCAGAGACGGGGCGATTCAGATACTGAAAGATATGGCGAAGAGAGGAAAAGTAGATTTGCAGCTTGTGGAATGGCTGGACGAGGCGCTGGGGGAGGAAAGCGCAGCTTTCGCCTGAACTTCGGACACAATAGTTAGTTGTTATACAGATCTTCGAGCGTGAGCAGCTGTACATCCGCAGCCTGCGTCTGAAGGGCTGCTGTGAACCCGGATTTGGAGAAGATATAGTAATACTGCTTTTCAAAATGTCCCATAGCGTCCGCGTAATCTTTCAGAAGGAGCAGTTCATCCGTATCAACGGGAGTATTTCGGAATTTACAGGAACCGGCGATACAGGCGTTTCTGTCTGCGGCGGACGCTGCCAGATCAATCTGCGCCTGTTTGTGTGTCCGTGGATGACCGCCCCACCATTGCCCGACTTCGCTGAGTAAAAAGGGGAGATTGTCAGCATAGTACAAAATATAGTCGCGGCACATTTTTTCAAAAGTCAGTCCCATATAGTCGGATAAGCGGTTTTCAACGGATACGGTATAGTTGTCTTCTATTCTGCCCGAGAGGATAGAGGACATATTTTTTTGCACAAAAGTAAACCAGAAACGGAAAAACTGGTCGTCAATCAGGTAGATGGAGCGCTTTCCGGCATGGTCGGTGACGGGCGTTTCCCGTCTGATGATGCCAAGCGTGATCAGATTGGAGAGATATTTACTGCACAGTCCGCTTTCCATGCCGACTGTGGTTGCGATTTCAGAAAGCCTTGTTTTGCCGGAGGCGATGGCGGTAATAATGGCGTTGTAGGAGGAAGGCTCCCGCAATTCCTGCTTAAAGAGATTGGACGGCTCCTCAAAGAGAAGCGCGTTTTTGTTGAAGAGGTTTTCCAACAGATTTTCACGTATGCTTAAGGACGGTGAAAACTGTTCCAGATAGAGGGGAATGCCGCCGGTAATGCCGTACATAATGGCTCTTTCTTCAGGAGAGTAGTCAGGGAACCACTTCCCGGTATTCAGATAGTGAAAGGGCAGAATTTTGAACTGTGCTGTCCTGCGCCCATAGAGGGGGCTCTGGTAACCAAGCACCTGCTTTTCCATAAAACTCATGGAAGAGCCGCAGAGAATCAGAAACAGTTTCGTTTCTTTAAACTGGTGGTCGAGATAATTTTGCAACAGGGAGGAGATACTTTTTTCCGCGCCCGCAAGGTAGGGATATTCATCGATCACCACGATCAGCCGCTCCGAGGAAGCGAGCTCGGCAATGCGGGTAAAGGCGTCCCCGAAACTGCGGAAAATCATGCTGGCGCTGCTGTTTTTGTCCACTTCTGAGATGGCGTTTGAAAAAGTTTCCAGATTCTGGCTGGCGCTGTTTTCCTGAGCGGCAAAAAAGATGGTTTTTTTATTTTTGCAAAACTCTGTGATCAGCGTTGTTTTTCCGACGCGTCTGCGCCCGTAGATAATGGCAACTTCCAGTTTGCCGCTCTCATACATCCGCTTCAATTTCTTTAATTCCGAATCTCTGCCAATAAACATAGGGACATCCTTTCGCTGCAAAAAATAACTGCCGTTACAAACAATATCGTCATATACTATATCGTGATATAGTATATTGTACATCAGAAAATGTAAACCTGTCAAGCAGGAACCTTTTATAGTATAATTGTTTTGGCAAATAGTTATCAAATGCGAGGAAACAGGATGAACCCATACAGAATCCTCCTTGTGGAGGACGACGCTGAGATCAGCGAAATGTTGAAAAACTATCTGGAGACCGAAAACTATGAGGTGGCGTGCGCCCTTGACGGACAGCACGCCTGTGCTATGTTTGACGATACGCCGTTCGACCTTGTGCTTCTGGACTTGATGATCCCGAAGGTGAGCGGCATGGGCGTGATGCAGCATATCCGGGGGAAAAGCTATGTGCCGATCATCATTCTCTCGGGCTATGACTGGTCGGAATGCGAGATGGAGGCCCGGGCGGCGGGGGTGGATGCCTTTATCACCAAGCCGCTGTTCAAAAGTCGGCTGGTGAGCGTTCTGCGAAGCCTGGTGTCAGAGCAGGGACCGCCGGAGCCGGAACCCTCCGGGACGGAAAAGAATTTCCTGAATCATGATTTTACCGGCAAGAGAGTGCTGCTGGTGGAAGACAACGAGTTAAACCGGGAGATTGCCACGGAGATTCTTCAGATGGTGGGGCTGGAAGTGGAGTCCGCGGAGGACGGAAGCATCGGTGTGGATATGGTTGCCGCGTCGGAGCCGGGTTACTATAATCTGGTCCTTATGGATATACAGATGCCGGTGATGAACGGTTACGAGGCCACCTGCGCCATCAGGACCCTGAACCGCAGGGACGCCCGGTGCATTGGCCATGACGGCCAACGCCTTCGCGGAGGATATTCAGGCGGCCAAATCCTCCGGCATGAACGAACATATGGCCAAACCCATTGACCTGGAGCGTCTGATGGAGGTGCTGGGCCGCTGGCTACGGTAGTACCCGAAGAAACAGATGTCAAGCCGCAAAACAGACAGGGGAGAGAAAAGATGCGTATATTTAAGAATGTGAATTTAAAAGTGAAGGTTTTGCTGCCGATAACGATTTTGTCAATTGTCATGATTTTTGCGGCGTTATCCAGCCGATACATCGCGGGACAGATGTACCGGGCCAGCGATGAGATTTCCGGTGATTACATGACATGCGTGATCAATCTGAATATTCTGGCCAAAGAGTTTGAGAGCTTAAAGGGATCTGTCTACGCGCATGTGCTGGCTACGGACGAGAAGGAAATGGAGGCCTACGACGCGGAGTATAAGGAACATGTGGAGACGATCAAGAAATTGTCGGCCACCATACAGGCGGCGCTGGAAGAGGGCAGCGCGGAAGCTGAGGCGTTCAAATCATTCTATGATACATACCAGCTGTTTCTCCCCAGCTGCAGGCAGGCCATCGGCTACAGCGAGGGCGGCAACCAGAAGGTCGCCATGAAACAGCTTCAGGGTAAGATCAACACGATCAGCACCAATATAACTGCGGCCATTGACTCAATTGTCGCAAGCAAGACGGAGGACATGGAAAGTTCGCTCCATCAGCTGGGGGTGGTGTACAACGAGAGCATCAGGCTGTCGGCGGTATTTCTGGGGCTTGCGCTGGTTCTGTTCGTGCTGGCTCTGCTGATCTGCATTGTGGAGCTGAACCGCCCCATCGACAAGATGAAGAAGGAACTGGCGCAGATTATCAAGGACATCGACGCGGGCAGGGGAGATCTGACGGCCCGGGTTTCGGTGCGGGGCAGGGACGAGATCGGACAGCTGGGGAACGGTGTCAACGGCTTTATCGCCTCTCTCCAGGATATTATGAAAAAGATTACAGAAAATTCCGTGCGGTTGGATCAGATTTCCGGGGAAGTGGCGCACAGCGTGGAGCAGGCCAACGGCACTACCTGTGATATCTCCGCGGTGATGGAGGAATTGTCCGCGTCTATGGAGGAGATGTCCGCGACGGCCGTGACGGTCAATGACAATACCGGAAGCGTCGGGGAAAGCATCGAGGAACTGAACAACGCCTCCGAAGAACTGCTGGGCTACGCGGATGCAATGCAGCAGCGCGCGGGCAAGCTGGAGTCCACGGCGATTGACAATAAGCAGAACACCACGAATCTTGTCAAAGGCATTATCTCCGATCTGGAGCAGGCAATCAAGGACAGCGAGAGTGTGAAGCAGGTGGAAGACCTGACGGCACAGATCCTGAGCATTTCCGGCCAGACCAACCTGCTGGCGCTGAACGCTTCCATAGAGGCTGCCAGGGCCGGTGAGGCAGGAAAGGGCTTTGCCGTGGTGGCCACAGAGATCCGGGGTCTGGCGGATTCCAGCAGGGAGGCTGCCGGCAATATCCAGAATATCAACAACATGGTGATGGCGGCCGTGAACGAACTGGTCAAGAGCGCGAACCGGATTGTATCCTATGTCAATGAGCAGGTACTGCCGGATTACGACGGCTATGTAAAAGCCGGCCGGCAATATAATGATGATGCCAGGCATATTCACCAGGTGGTGGAACAGTTCCATGAGATGGCGGCAAATATCAGCGGTCTGATGAACGGGATCAAAGATGCCATGGACGGCATCTCCGTGGCGGTGGAGGAGAGCGCGGACGGTATCAGCAATACGGCTGACAGCGCCAACGCCCTGGTTCAGGTGATGGATCATGTCACCGGACAGATGGAGAGCAATAATCAGGTGGCGCAGCATCTCAGCCA
>ERZ777305.2375-NODE-2375-length-16399-cov-2.509055_pt1 | contig 16399 bp, 10 predicted proteins | sample MGYA00374965_ERZ777305 | MGnify/ENA primary metagenome ERZ777305 (study PRJEB29328, sample SAMD00013331) | mouse gut metagenome | study: EMG produced TPA metagenomics assembly of the Metagenome analysis of fecal microbiota from mouse which was promoted... | reverse complement strand
AATTGTACCTCTCTTCCTTTTTCAATCATTTCACAATTAGTATACCACATTTCTTTTTTTCAGTCATTAGAAAGTATTGCATGTTTGACAAAATATTACATGGAAAAAGAATATGTGGCGTATTCTTATTGATTAGATGCATATTCCGGCAAAAAAGTTTAAATTTGCTAAAAATGGAAAAATATAATTTCCTGATTTACAGTTCCTTTAAATAGTCCATAAAATTCTGTTTGTTTTGAAGGGCGGTGGTTGTGGGACGCCCCAGATCAGCCCTTGCGCCGACAGAGCATTTTACTTCGATCAGACAAAGTCTGTTTTCAGCTTTTGCGCATGTCAGCTCTCTGTCCAGATCCTCAAAATTGTCGACAGAGACGGCATGGGGATAACCGCAGGCTTTTGCGATTGCAGGCAGGTCGATAGAGCCTGCCACAGTGGTCATGCCGCCCACGGTTTCATGGGCTTCGTTATTGATTACCACATGAACCATATTTTCCGGGGCAGATGCGCCGATCACAGCCATGGCCCCCATATGCATCAGAACAGCGCCGTCACCGTCGATACACCAGATCTTTGTATCGGGTTTGTTGAGCGCAACGCCGAGAGCGATGCTGCTGCTGTGTCCCATGGAGCCTACCGTCAGAAAATCGTACCTGTGACTTTGGCCGTCTGAAGCCCTTGTCTCAAATAATTCTCTGCTGGCTTTTCCTGTCGTACAGATGACGGGATCCTCACCGGATGCTTTGACGATATGCCTTATGATCTCTTCGCGCAACATCTGATAGGGATTCTGATATTTCACCGTTACATCTGTGGAGAGAGCGCCTTTTTTTACAACAAACGCGACATCCTTTCCGGCCTTTAAAATGTCTCTGAACTGTGTCATGGCAGCCTGGACTTCCTCATCGGTGGTATCCTTTCCGATGATAAAAGTCTGAATATCCATATCTTCCAGGAGCCTGACGGTCACTTCTCCCTGAAAAATATGCTGCGGTTCGTCATGGACGCCGGGTTCGCCCCGCCAGCCTACGATAAACACCATGGGAATAGCGTAGACTTTGTCGCTTAACAGGGATGCGGCCGGATTGATGATGTTGCCTTCGCCGCTGTTCTGCAGATAGACGACGGGAATTTTACCGGTTGCCAGATGATAGCCGGCAGCTAAAGAGGCACAGTTTCCTTCGTTTGCGGCGATCACATGGTGTTTCGGATCAATGCCGTAAGTTCCCATCAGATAGTCGCACAGTGCTTTCAGCTGTGAGTCCGGGATGCCGGTATAAAAATCGGAGCCGATGATTTCGGCCAGTTTTTCTGCTTTCATGATGGTTCGTTCCTTTCTTATAATTCATCGATCAGCGTGATGATCTGTTTGATCGGCATTAATCTGTCGTCTACTTCCTTCGCTCTGTGGTACCGTAAAATATCTTCCGCCGTTTTCTGCATGGCGGGAAAGGCGCTTCTGGTCAGCTGATTCGCATAGATGACAATGTTGACGCCGTGTGCAGCCAGTTCCTCCTCTGTGATGGTGTTGAAACTGGAAGGAACGACAACTAAGGGGGTGCCCGGATCAGCCTGTCGGAAGCGGTCACAGAATTCCAGTATCTCACCGGGGTCTTTTTTCCGGCTGTGAATCATGATGCCGTCGGCGCCTGCCCTGACAAAGGAAAAAGCTCTTTCCAGCGCATCTTCCATGCCACGCTCTAAAATCAGACTCTCAATTCTGGCAATGATCATAAAGTCATCCGTCAGCTGCGCCTTTTTTCCGGCGGCGATCTTTGCGCTGAAATTTTCTATGGAATCCTGTGTCTGGACCACTTCGGTGCCAAACAGGGAATTCTTTTTAAGTCCCGTCTTATCCTCGATAATAACGGCGGAAACTCCCATTTTCTCAAGCGTCCTGACCGTATAGACAAAGTGTTCCGTCAGGCCGCCGGTATCCCCGTCAAAGATAATCGGTTTGGTGGTCACCTCGGTGACATCATCGATAGTACGAAAACGGGATGTCATATCGACCAGTTCAATATCAGGTTTGCCCTTGGCCGTGGAATCGCACAGAGAGCTGATCCACATGGCATCAAACTGGTCCAGTTCCCCGTGATGTTCTACGATGGTCTTTTCGGCAATCAGGCCGGTCAGACCGCTGTGGACCTCGAGGGCCTTGACAACAGGACGGATTTTTATCAGTTGTTTTAACCTCCTGCGGCGGTACTCCGGCATGGCCAGCTTTTCCTTTAACTGTCTGTCTATCTTTTTTACTTCCGGATTGTAAGTATAAGCCGGTTCGATGAGCTGCCCGCCATAATCGGAAAGGAGCTTCAGCACATTTTCGCGGATTGCGGATTCCGGGCCCTGTTTCCAGTTGTCGCCGTGTACCACATAGTCGGGGTGGAGCCTGTCAATAATGTCGCTGTACATGATATCATGCTGGACAACGACCTGATCCACGTGATCGAGACCTTCATACAGTTTTATTCTCTCCTCCAGAGAGATCGTCGGAAACTTATTATAGCGGATCAGTGCCGCGTCACACAGTGCGCCGACAATTACGCTGCCGTATTTGTGCGCCTGATTTACAATATTCAGATGGCCTTCGTGGATGATATCGGTACAAAGGCAAATATAAACAGTTTTCATGGTAGTAATCCTACTGGCAGGACAATTCTGCATGGCAGAACGGTTTGCCATATCCTTTCCGCCGCCTGCAGGAAGTAGTCTGCAGGCAGCATCATTATTATAGAAATTTTTGTTATTTATCGTAGTGTACCGGCATTGCCACATGGTATGCCGAGAGTGCGCCTGTGAAGACGCGGAAAAAGTCCCGAATATCCTGTTCATCAATGGCGCCCAGAGCGCAGAGTCTGAAAGTATTGGCAGTGGAGATCTTACCCGGATAGATCGTAAAGCCGCGTTCATAGCAGAAGTCGTGGATCTTTTCAAAATCCCAGTTCGGATCGTCGGGATACAAGACGGAAACCACAAGTCCTGCCTGCCATTCCCGCCTGATCACATCCTGAAAGCCCAGTTTGTCAAGGCCTTCATGAATGGCTTCAAATATCCGGGTGTGCCTCGCCCATTTGGCTTCCTCACCTTCGGCCCAATACTCTTTTAACGCCTGAACTGCCGCATAGACAGTCTGCACCGGAGGGGTGAAATGCATTTCCCCGGTTTTTTTAAAGAAATCGTACTGGAGATAGAGGTTGCAGTAGTAGGAGCGTTTCGGATAATCTTTCGATGCCTCGATGATTTTTCTGCTGCCGATCACAAAAGACAACCCTGTCATGGCCATCAGGCCTTTCTGCGCCGAGGCCATGCAGAAGTCGATATTGTCAGCCTCGATATCGATGGGGCGCATGGCTAACGTGGAGGTAGTGTCAACCGTAAAAACTGCACCGTACTGGTGGGCCAGCGCTCCGATCTCCCGGATCGGATTTAAAATGCCGGTTCCGGTCTCATTATGCGTCGTATGAACCAGGGCGATATCCGGATTCTCCTGTAATGTCTTTTCCACTACAGCCAGATCAGGCCTCAGATCAGATGGAAACTGCAGATCGATATGGGGCAGACCATAGTACTGACAGATTTCCACGGCACGGGCGCTGTAGGCACCGTTGTTGATGACTAACACCTTCTTATCCGCCGGGAGCAGAGAATTGATGCAGACGTCGATATTCAGCGTTCCCGATCCGCAAAACAGGACACTGACATACCTGTCAGGATCGCCGTGGACGATTTTGACCAGATCTTCCCGCAGGCGTTTCATCAGTTTTGCAAATTCCTTTTCTCTGGGGCAGATATCGGGAACGATCTGAGCCATTTTTACGGTATCGGTTGTCGTGGAAGGTCCCGGATTTAACAGGATATTCCGTTTGATTTGATTGTTGTTCACAGTTTGCGTCCTCCTCAGAATGATTTTGTATCAGCGTTTTATCTCATTTGTTCCTGCTCTTTTTCTCTTCTGAAAAATTTATGTTGCTTTATATAAAAGACAGCGCCTATACCGGTCCACACCAGCAGAAGAAGGTAGGATTCTGTGCAGAAATGCACACCGGAAAGGCCCGGGATCGGAATAAGCTGCAGAATCATAAACAGGACGGAGATTCCGGTGCCGAACAGGGCGGCGCTTTTCAGGAAAGAGGTGCCGTCCCGGTATTTCTTCATGGTGACCAGAGCGCAGGCGCAGGTAAAGAAATAGCCAATGGATGCACCGATGGCAGACATATCGACAAACCATCCCAGGGCTTCTCTGCCGAGGATCGGACCGGGAGATCACAATACTAAACAGCAGCGCATTTTTGGGTGTTCTGCGTTTCTCGTCGATTACACCAAACCACCGGGGCAGATAACCGTCCCTGCTCATGGAGTACATGAGTCTGCTGGAGGCGAGATAAAACCCCATGATGCCGGACAGGACGGCGCAGGATACGGCGGTGCCCACCAGGATCTTTCCGGGAAGTCCTAAGAGCCGCTCTGCAGCCGCCAGCAAAAGCCAGGGGGTGGAACTGCTCTCCACGATCAGATCAGGCCAGTTTTCCAAAGCCGCAGCAGCGATGGTGTTATTTGCGGTGTACACAAAGCAGCCGAACAAAATGGCAACGACCATGATCAGGCTGACCTTTTTATATGGAAATTTAAATTCTTCCGCTGCCTGGGGGATTGTATCAAACCCGACAAAGGCCCAGGGAGCGATGGCAAAAGTCGAAAGGATCGCAGAGGAGATCCCGCCTGCGCCCTGATGGGCAAAAACATCGGCGGATACATAAGTCCCTTCCGCCAAGGCTGCGGCGGCTTCCGCTTTCTGGAAGCCCCACCAGGGCGCCATATTTGCCAGAGCAGCCTTTGAACTGATCAGTGCAGCGATGGTCAGAGTAAGGACCGATCCCCCTAACAATGCGGCAAGGATCGTCTGGATAATGCCTGCCTTTTCCACACCCAGAATATTGAGTATGCCAAACAGGATCAGGATCCCCATGGCGAAGAACATCTCTCCGGCCCAGACGTCAAAGCCGGCTACCTGATAATGAAAGCCCCATTTTAAAATGTCCAGTGTCCCGTCCAGGCCGTCCACGATCAGGCCGATGGCAGAGGAATTCATGGGTACATTGGTCAGGTATGCGGCCACCAGAAACCATCCGCAGAGATAGGCGGATGCCTTTCCGAAGCAGGCTTTGGTAAACGTAAATTCACCTCCTGCCTTCGGGTATTTGGGGACCATGTAGGCATAACTGAAGGCAATAATGATCATAACCAATGCGCCCAGTACCATGGCGATGGCTGTTCCAGCCACCCCGGAGTTTGGGAGAAATTTCTTTCCAGGATTGATAAAGGAGCCCCATCCGACCACACAGCCGAAAGCAAGGGCCCAGACATGAGCCGGGCTTAACTGTCTTTTTAATACTGTCTTATTCTCATTCATTTTTATTCCTCACAGGAGATCTGTTACCTTACAGAATATTTATCTATATGGCAAGTAGCGCTATATGGCGTAAGTTTTATCGAGGGCCTTCAGTTCGCGGAAGGTATCGATTTCTGTGATATCCTCTTCTTTGCAGGAACGGATCTCCACGGCGTAATGTTCCTTTTTGTAGACAAGAGGAACCTGTTCCCAGTACCGTTCCTTTCCGCCGTAGGATTCATAGACATCCTTGATATCCTGGGACAGGCGGTATCCGTCCACTTCGTTCCAGTAGGAGATCCCCACCATCTGCCAGCAGTCGGGGCCGTTTCCGCCGACCTTCTCCTCGGGTATGATGCCGTCTTTGACGGTGAAACACCAGTCGTCGGTGTAATCCTTTTTGATGCCCAGAAAATTCGATGTGTAGTGGTAGGGCTTTATCAGCGCGGGATTGCTGAGCAGAAGATCCGCCTCAAACACATAGGAGTTTGAGAGCGTGTATCTGGCGGTCATTGCGCTGGAAATATTGTTGGCCTCATTGTACATGGGATTTTCCAGGAACTTTATCATGGGATATTTATAAAGAAGCTGATCGAACTGCTCGGCCAGATATCCCCTGACGATATAGATCTCGCTGATGCCGACGTTCAGACAGGCGTCGATCAGTCCATCGATGATACGCTGCCCTTTCACCCGCACCAGAGGTTTGGGGGTGTTCAGAGTAATCGGAACAAGCCTGGTACCGAAACCGGCGGCGATGAATACCGCGCGTTTTGCCCGGTATGGCTCCAGTGCTTTCAGGCCGGCGTTTGTGATGGTGCTGTTTTCTATGTAGTTCAGGGCGGACAATTCTTTGCTTACCCGATTGACTGTGCCGAGGGAATGGCCGGTCTCTTTTTCCAGCTCCCGCTGAGTGAGAGGTTTTCCCGTTTCTGCCAGCGCTCCCAGTATATCAAACTGTTTTCGTGTCAATTCTGATATCATGTTTATTGACTTCTCCTTTTGTTCAATAATGTGAATGAATATACTATAAGTTGAACGAAAGCAATTGTCAAGGGATTTCATAGTTTTATTTCCGCGGGCAGCGAGCCAGGCGGCCGTACTTGCAGGCGAACTTGTTCGCCTTGGATATCTTCTGGCAACTGCCGCGAGGGTGTAAATACCAATGTGTCCTCCGGACACATTCAGCTTTGCTGGGCATTCAAGCTATGATGCCCACGCGTTTTAAACGCGTTTTGCTTTGCTGTGGTGTATTTCACTTGCACGAAATACGCCGGTTCAGGTATCGATTGCATAAGCCGTTGAATATATGTTCTTGGTGTATTGCTGCCATTTGAGAAAATAAACAGTTGCGGGATTGGCATGAGAGATGTAAAATGTAATGGATATATGGATATAAAAGGGAAACAGGGCGGGCGGCCTGACGCCGCCGGAGAAAGAGGATAAAAAATGGACAGAAACATATTGCTGTATATTGATCCGGGAACAGGAAGCATGCTTTTTGCGATACTGATCGGTGTTATCGGGACGTTGAACTATGTGTTGAAAAACTGGATCGTAAAGCTACGGTTTACATTGAGCAGCGGGAAAAAGGTGGAGACGAATACGGATAAAATTCCGTTTGTGATTTTCACAGATGACAGAAGATACTGGAACATCTTTGATCCGATCTGCAGAGAGTTTGACAGACGGGGAGTGGATGTGGTCTATATGACGGCCTCACCGGATGATCCGGCGCTGGAGAATCCCTATGAGCATATTAAAGGGGAATTTATCGGGAAAAACAATAAAGCTTTTGCGAGAATGAATTTTCTGAATGCGGGAATCGTGCTTTCCACAACGCCGGGGCTGGATGTCTACCAGTGGAAGCGCTCCAAGGATGTGCAGTACTATGTGCATATACCGCATATGGCGAACGATATTACCAGCTACAGAATGTTCGGTCTGGATTATTATGATGCGATTATGCTGTCCGGGGAATATCAGGTACAGCAGATCAGAGATCTGGAGAAGATCAGGGATCTTTCCGCAAAGGATGTGGTGAAGGTGGGCATCCCTTATATGGATGAGATGGTGAAACGCCTGAAAGCAGCTCCTGCGGCGGAGACGGGGGGGCAGCGTACTGTCCTGCTGGCGCCGTCTTGGGGGAAAAGTTCGATCTTTCAGAAATACGGCGGCAGAATCCTGGAGGTACTTTTGCAGACCGGCTATCATATTATCGTGCGGCCGCATCCGCAGTCCTTTACTTCGGAAAAGGAAATGATAGAAAAACTGATGCAGGATTATCCCGCATCTGACCAGCTGGAATGGAACAGGGATAATGATAACTTTGAAGTATTGAGAAGGACTGATATTCTGATCTCGGATTTTTCCGGTATTATCTTTGAATTTGCCTTTATATATGACAAACCTGTCATATATGCGGATACGGAATTTGATAAAGGTCCCTATGATGCATGGTGGTTAGACACGCCGTTTTGGACTTTCACTGCGCTGCCGCGCATCGGTCAGAAGCTGACGAAGGACAACCTTGACAGCTTAAAGGAGATGATCGACGAGTGTATTGAAGAGGCGAAATATGCCGAGGGCCGAGAGGAGACCAGTGAGGAAGCCTGGGAGCATAAAGGTGAAGGGGCGAAGCGTGCAGTGGATTTTCTGTTGCAGAAGTATGAAGAACTGACGCAGGAGGAAAAGGGAGCGTAAGATGTCTTTTGTTGAGATTTTAGATGCTATATTACTAAGGCCGCTTCAGCTGATTTTTGAAACAGTATATATGATAGCATATAAGCATTGCTGATGGTGAAGGGCTTTGGGAGCAGTGAACTCAAGACATCAGAGGATTTTATGACATGTGCAGATGTTCCCGCTCTCGCTGTGGAAGGCGTGATAGAGGATCCGATAAATCCGTTTACCGGAAAGGAAATAGGATATGGTGATAAAGGGATAAATCCACAGTATGTAATTGCATCAGATGTGTATGATATATTTGTTAATAACGGCAATCAGTTTTTACCGGGCAACTGGTATACTGTGCAGGATGACATGAGGAAACCAGAAAACTGGAAACTTGTGGCAGAAGATACAGTTTTGCCTGAAAAGAACTGAAGAAAATATACTTATGTGACAGAGGAAAATACAGATGTCTTTTTTGGAAATTCTGGATACGGTACTGTTAAAACCGCTTGAGCTTATTTTTGAAGTGGTTTATATGCAGGCATATAACAGGAGTGAGAACCTTGGAATATCGATTATCATATTGAGTCTGTTTATGAATTTTCTGGTGCTCCCGTTGTATATGCGCGCCGATGCGATACAGGAAGAAGAACATACCCTGGAAAAGAGACTGCAGAGAGGTGTGGATCATATCAAAAAGGTATTTACCGGTGATGAACGTATGATGATACTGCAGACTTACTACAGGCAGAGTCACTATAAGCCGGTCTATGTTCTGCGCAGTGCAGTCTCATTATTCCTGCAGATTCCGTTTTTTATCGCGGCGTATCGTTTCCTTTCCGGGCTGCAACTCCTGTACGGCGTTTCTTTTGGCCCGATCTCAGATCTGGGGCAGCCTGACGGGATGTTGCAGATTGCCGGGCTGGCAGTCAATGTACTGCCGGTCATCATGACTGTGGTGAATCTGATATCCTGTGTTATCTTTACAAAAGGCAGTCCGCTCAAATCAAAAATACAGCTCTATGCAATGGCTCTGTTTTTTCTGGTGTTTTTGTATAACTCTCCGGCGGGGCTTGTTTTTTACTGGACGTTAAATAATGTATTTTCGCTGATAAAGACCTGTTTTTATAAGCTGAAAAATCCGGGAAAAATATTGAACAGGATTTTTTCTGTCGGTGGGATATTTCTGGGAGTTTATGAATTTTTCCTGTGTCCGACACTGACATTAAAGAAAGCAGTACTTTTTACAGCATGCGCGGTAGTGATGCAGTTGCCTCTGGCTTATGAGTTCCTGAGAAAAAAAGAGAGTGAAAGAAAAACGCAGAAAGTGGAAAACAGAAAACTGTTTTTTGCGGGAGGTGTATTTTTATCTGTTTTGATCGGTGCGGTAATTCCCTCATCAGTGATCAAAGCATCCCCGCTGGAATTTGTGGATGTAACATATTTCTATCATCCGTTATGGTTTATTGTAAGTTCGTTTTGTCTGGCGTTCGGGATATTTGTCATTTGGGCCGGTGTATTTTATTTTTTGGCAAGGCCTGCTGTACGGGTATACTTTGACAGGGGTATATGGATTCTTGCAGGAGTATTTGCGGTAGATTATATGTTTTTCGGGAAAGATCTCGGAGAGCTTACGAGGGAGCTGGTATTTGAAGATGGGCTGGACTTTACGACGATGGACCAGCTGAGGAATGTGTTTGCGATTCTGGTGGCAGCACTGATATTTTATATGATATACCGGTACAGGGAAAGGCTGGCCTCAGAGATATTGATGGCAGGAGTTCTGGCGCTTCTGTGCATGGGAACTGTCAATGTGGCAGGTATTAAAGAAGCCGTAGACAGTGTGAAGGAAAGAGCCGTAGAAAAGAGTGAAGAGCCCCCCAGGCTTACGTTAAGTAAAACCGGGAAAAATGTGATAGTACTGATGTTGGATCGGGCGTTGGGGAAATATGTACCTTATCTGTTTGCAGAAAAGCCGGAACTGGAAGAACAGTTCGCCGGATTTACTTATTACGCCAATACCGTGTCGTTTGGTGCACATACTAATTTTGGTACGCCGGCTCTTTTCGGGGGATATGAATACACGCCGGTGGAACTCAATGAGCGGGACGAGGAAACTTTGGCATCGAAGCATAATGAGGCACTCAAAGTAATGCCGGTATTATTTGACCAAAACGGTTTTCAGGTGACAGTTTGCGCCCCGCCGTATGCAGGTTATGAATGGATACCAGATCTGTCTATCTATGACGATTATCCCGATATGGAACGTTATATTCTGGCAGAGGAAGAATTTTCAGATGATATACAGAAAAGTCAGTGGATACAGTATGATAAGAGAAATTTTTTCTGTTATGCTGTTTTGAAGGCGTCACCTCTGTGTTTTCAGAAAACGATATATGATCAGGGGAAATATAATCGGAGCGAGGAGGCTGTAGCGGCGTATTACCAGACGGCCAGTAATATGTATGTTGCTCATGGACTGTTAGCTGGTTTTATGAACGCTTATCTTGAACTGATGTCATATCCGGATCTTACGGAACCGGTAGAGGAGAATGTAAACACTTTTCTGATGATGACAAATATGACAACACATGAGCCCATGATGCTGCAGGAACCGGAGTATGTACCGGCAGAGGAAGTGGACAATACGGAATATGAGAGAGATCATCAGGACAGATATACCGTAAATGGACAGACATTGCCGATGACGGTAGTTGATCATGCGAGGTATTATCAGATCAATATGGCAGCCATGATACAGCTGGGAAAGTGGTTTGACTATATGCGTGAGAATGATGTCTATGATAATACAAGGATCATACTGGTGGCAGACCATGGGGGAAGTGTGCGTGGCGTTGAGGAGCAGTACCGTCTGGGTGAGAGAGATATAGATAGTTTTTATCCGCTGCTGATGGTCAAAGATTTTAACAGCAGAGAGTTTACGGTATCCGAAGAGTTTATGACAAATGGGGATGTGCCGGCACTTGCAGTGAAAGACCTCATAGCGGATCCGGTGAATCCTTTCACAGGAAAGATAATAGACTCTTCAGAAAAAACGGCACATGATCAGTATATCATTGGGTCAGATGAATTTGATATATTGACAAATAATGGTAATACTTTTTTGCCGTCAAAGTGGTATTCGGTACACGATGATATGCGGATTGTGGATAACTGGGAGCTTATATCGGAGGAAGAGACAGTGTTGCCGCCGGTAGAGGGTGCGGAAATAGAATACATGGGAACAGAATAGGGAGCAAAAATGTCTTTTTTTGAAATTCTTGATATATTACTGTTTAAATCATTGGAACTCATATTTGAGACAGTTTATATGTTGACATATCGGATGATTCAAAATCCAGGACTGTCAATCATTGCGTTGAGCCTCTTTATGAATTTCCTGGTGCTTCCGCTTTATATGCGTGCGGATGCCATACAGGAAGAAGAACATGCCCTGGAAAAGAAGCTGCAAAAAGGTGTGGATCATATCAAAAAGACGTTTAGCGGTGATGAACGGATGATGATACTGCAGACCTATTACAGACAGAATCATTATAAACCTGTCTATGTTCTGCGCAGCGCAGTGTCTCTGCTTTTGCAGATCCCGTTTTTTATCGCCGCATACCGCTTTCTTTCCGGTCTGCAGCTTTTATACGGTGTTTCCTTTGGGCCGATCCCTGATCTTGGGAGACCGGATGGGATGCTGGAGTTTGCGGGGCTTTCGATCAATGTCCTGCCCATTATCATGACGGTGGTGAATCTGATATCCTGTGTTATTTTTACGCAGGGAAGCCCGTTAAAATCAAAGTTGCAGCTCTATGCCATGGCGCTGTTTTTCCTGGTGTTTTTGTATACATCTCCGGCGGGGCTGGTTTTTTACTGGACACTGAATAATGTATTTTCGCTGGTGAAGACGATCTTTTATAAACTGAAGGAGCCCGGAAAGGTATTAGGAAGACTTTTCTCGGCTGCCGGTATTTTGCTGGGCGTTTATGGATTTTTCTTTTATCCAGCGCTGACAGGGAAGAAGGCGGTTTTCTTTGCAGCTTGTGCAATGCTGATGCAGCTGCCTCTGATTTGCGGAGCTTTGAAAAGGCGCAAATCGGAGAAAGGGAGCGAAAACCGGAAAACAGAAAACAGGAAATTGTTTTTTGCAGGGGGTATATTTCTGGCTGTTTTGACGGGGGCCTTGATTCCGTCTTCGGTGATTAAAACCTCTCCATTGGAGTTTTTGGATACTTCCTGTTTTTATAATCCGCTGTGGTTTATCGTCAGTTCTTTTTGTCTGGCATTTGGGCTGTTCGTGATATGGACAGGTGTGTTTTATTTTCTGGTGAAACCAGGTATAAGGATATATTTTGACAGGATTGTATGGATACTGTCAGGGGTATTTACAATAAATTATATGTTTTTTGGAAGAGAACTTGGACAGCTTACCAGAGAACTGGCCTTTCAGAACGAACCGGAATTTACGGTGGCGGGGCAGCTGAAGAATATGCTGGCTATTATGGCGGTGGCGCTGGTATTTTATGGGATATATCGGTACAGGGATAAGTTGGCATCGGAAATACTGCTGGCAGGGATTCTGACGCTTGTGTGCATGTCGGCAGTCAATGTGGCTGGGATCCATGGTGCTGTGAGCAGTCTGAAGGACAGAACAGGGGAAGAAGAGGAAGAACTTCCAAAGATTACATTGAGTAAAACCGGAAAAAATGTAATAGTGTTAATGTTAGATCAGGCGATAGGCAAGTATATACCTTACCTGTTTGCAGAAAAACCACAGCTGGAGGAGCAGTTTGAGGGGTTTACCTATTATGCTAATACGGTATCTTTTGGTGCGCATACCATCTTTGGAGCGCCGGCTCTTTTTGGCGGGGATGAATATACACCGGTTGAAATGAACAAAAGAAGCGGAGAGGCGCTGGTATCAAAACACAATGAAGCGCTCAAAGTAATGCCGGCATTGTTTGACCAGAACGATTATCAGGTGACAGTCTGCGATCCACCTTTTGCGGGTTATCAATGGATACCGGATTTCTCTATTTATGATGAGTACCCGGAGATAAAATGCGGTATAATATCCAGAAAATTTTTGGATGAATCTCTGGAAAACAGGTGGATAGAATATGACAGGAGAAATTTTTTCTGCTATGGTGTCATGAAAACTTCTCCGTTGTGCCTTCAAAATCTACTGTATGATGAGGGTGCATACAACCAGAGCGTAGACGCAGTGGCGGCATATTATCAGGTGGTTGACAGTATGTACACCGCACATGGACTGCAGGCGGGCTTTATGAACAGTTATCGTGAGCTGGCGGCATATCCGGATCTTACAGACCCGGTGGAGGAGAGCATAAATACTTTTATCATGATGTCAAATCAGGCAACGCATGATTCAACCATGCTGCAGGAACCGGAGTATATACCGGCAGCAGAAGTGGATAACACGGAATATGAAAGCACACATCAGGATCGATATACAGTAAATGGAGAGACGCTGCTGATGGAAACACCCGTCCATGCAGTGTATTATCAGACAAATATGGCAGCCCTGCTTCAGCTGGGAAAATGGTTTGACTATATGCGGGAGAATGATGTCTATGATAATACCCGGATCATCCTGGTGGCGGATCACGGGAGAAGCGCGCTGCGTGATGGAGATGAACACCGGCTGGGAGAAAGGGATATAGAGAATTTTTATCCGTTACTGATGGTCAAAGATTTTGGCAGCAGGGAATTTACAGTATCGGAAGAATTCATGACAAACGGAGACGTACCAACGTTAGCGCTGGAGGGAATTGTGGAAAACCCGGTCAATCCTTTTACGGGAAAAGTGATAGATGATTCTGAGAAAACCGCGCATGATCAGTATATTATTGCATCGGACGAGACAGATATACAGAAAAATAACGGTAATACTTTTCTGCCATCTAAATGGTATTCGGTGCATGGTGATATGCGGGATATAGATAACTGGAAAGTGGTATCGGATGAAGAGGTGGTGCTTCCGCCTATGGAGGATTAGGATGTCTTTTTGGGAAATTATAGATACGATACTGCTAAAATCATTGGGACTTATATTTGAGACAGTTTATATGTTAGCATATAAGGTGATAGGTAATCCTGGATTATCAATCATTGTGCTGAGTTTATTTATGAATTTTCTGGTGCTTCCTTTGTATATGCGGGCAGATGCCATTCAGGAGGAAGAACATGACTTGGAGAAGAAACTGCAGAAGGGTGTAGACCATATCAAAAGAACTTTCACCGGTGATGAAAGGATGCTGCTGCTGCAGACTTATTACAGGCAGAATCATTATAGGCCTGTCTATGTTTTGCGCAGTGCAGTTTCTTTACTTTTGCAGATTCCGTTTTTTATTGCTGCTTATCGTTTTCTTTCCGGGCTTCAGCTCCTGTACGGCGTTTCTTTTGGCCTGATCTCAGATCTGGGGCAGCCTGACGGGATGTTGCAGATTGCCGGACTGGCAGTCAATGTACTGCCTGTCATCATGACTGTGGTAAATCTGATATCCTGTGTTATCTTTACAAAAGGCAGTCCGCTCAAATTAAAAATACAGCTCTATGCAATGGCTCTGTTTTTTCTGGTGTTTTTGTATAACTCTCCGGCGGGGCTAGTATTTTACTGGACGTTAAATAATGTATTTTCGTTGATAAAGACCTGTTTTTATAAGCTGAAAAATCCGGGAAAGGTGTTGAGCGTGATACTTTCAGCCGGAGGAGCTTTGGTGGCAATTTCCGGAAGTTTATTAAATCCTGCCCTTACAGTGAGAAAAGCTGTATTCTTGTGGGGAGTAGCAGCGCTCGTGCAGGCTCCCTTGATTTGCAGAGTTTTTCGGGGACGGATAAACCGCAAATGTGCGAAAGAAGAGGCGGACAAAAAGCTGTTTTTGTCGGGAGGAATATTTTTGACGACTCTGACAGGAATTTTAATCCCTTCCGCAGTAATTAAATCGGCTCCGCAGGATTTTGTAAAAATTACGGATTTTTACAATCCGCTGTGGTTTGTCGTGAGTTCATTTTGTTTGGCATTCGGGGTATTTATTATCTGGACAGGAATATTTTATTTTCTGTCAAAGCCTGCGGTAAAAGTTTATTTTGATAAAGGCATTTGGCTTCTTTCAGGAATTTTTGTGACTGACTATATGTTTTTCGGGAAAAATCCGGGTATGCTCAGTTCACAACTGCAATACGGAAGAGAGCTGGAATTTGCATGGACAGAACAACTGAAAAACGTGGTGATATTGACGGCGGTTTTACTGGTGCTTTATGCAGTATACAAATACCGAAAAAAGGCGGTTATTGAAATTTTGGCGGCCGGAATCCTGGCGTTTGTGGGTATGTCGGCTGTTAATGTGGTAAATATCCATATAGCCATAGGCGGCCTGAAAGAACGGGATCTGGAAACATATAAGGCAATTCCGGAATTTACATTGAGCAGGAGCGGCAAAAATGTGATTGTATTTATGCTGGATATGGGAATGGGCGAATATATTCCATATTTTTTCCAGGAAAAGCCTGAACTGAAAGAAAAGTTTTCCGGATTTACCTATTATGCAAATACAATATCATTTGGACGATATACAAATTTGGGAACACCGGCTCTTTTTGGAGGTTATGAATATACGCCGGTTGAAATGAATAGAAGAGATGACGAGCTGATGGTGGACAAGCAGAATGAAGCATTGAAAGTAATGCCAGTACTATTTGCGCAGAATGGTTATCAGGTGATAGTCTGCGACCCGCCTTATGCAGGATACGAATGGATTCCGGATTTGTCAATTTATTATGAATATCCGGATATTCAAAGTTATATTTTGGATGGAAAGTTTTCGGAAGATTACGCTAATAAGAAAGCGATAGAAAATAATCACAGGAATTTCTTCTGCTACAGTATATTGAAAGCGGCGCCGTTGTGCCTGCAGAAAACGATTTATGATTATGGGAGATATAATCAGGCAGAGTCCAAGACTGTGCCTGAAACCAAACAGATAGAATGGGATATGTTTCATGCAGTTGGCGTAGAGCCGGAATTCATGAATGCCTATAATGTATTGGAAGCGCTTCCGGGCATCACGAATGTGGTGGACGATGATATCGATACATTTTTAATGATGGCAAATAATACGGCGCATGAGCCGATGCAGCTGCAGGAACCGGATTATATACCGGCGCTGGAAGTGGATAATACGGAGTACGAACAACAGAATCAGGACAGGTTTACTCTTGACGGATATACGCTGGAGATGGAAAGTAATATACAGCTGACAACATATCAGGCAAATATGGCTGCACTCCTGCAGCTGGGTAAGTGGTTTG
>ERZ777305.2371-NODE-2371-length-16422-cov-4.343068_pt1 | contig 16422 bp, 13 predicted proteins | sample MGYA00374965_ERZ777305 | MGnify/ENA primary metagenome ERZ777305 (study PRJEB29328, sample SAMD00013331) | mouse gut metagenome | study: EMG produced TPA metagenomics assembly of the Metagenome analysis of fecal microbiota from mouse which was promoted... | reverse complement strand
TTTGGAGCATAAATAACTGGCCAAAAAACTACCAAGCGACCCAGCAAAAAGGCGATTAAAAAAACTCAATATTAGAAACTATATCGTATTTTAATCCATCAATATATAAAAGCTCCTTTTCTAAAGCTTTACTAGCAAAGACTTTTATACCAGATTTAATACTTGCTATATCAACATTTTCATTATTCATCTTATCATGTCTCATATAAATGGCATCTGTATTTTGATTATAAATACTATCCAATCGTTTTCTTAATGCTTCAGCTTCTTCTAATGAAGAGCAATTCATCAACGCCGTAGAGTACATATCGCCAAGACCAGCATCATCAATAACAATAGTAACAGAATCAAAGTAGTTCATACTTCTTCCAGTATATGGATCGATAATATGCTGATAAAGATTTACTTCATTATTTAAAGATTTTGAATAGTAATAGTTATTATAATAGCCAGATGTTGATAAAACGAAATCCTCTTTTTTATTCAAATATACTTCATACTCATTTATATCAGATAGAACTATACCTATTCCTGGATATATGGACCAATAAGATAGTTCTTCATAATAAATCGGATTATTAATCCTTATTTTCCATGGTTCACCATTTGTTTTAACATTATTGGTCATAATGGAAGAAGTACCACCATCAATTAAAAATGGTAACTTAGGATTTTCTTCTTTTAATATATTCTCCACATATCCTTTAGCAAAACCCGAAAGAGATATACTTGGATAAATAGAGTTATTGAATTCTTTTCCTTCAAGCTTCTTTAATTTAATTGTCTTGCTACTATCATTAAACTCGAAGAAATTATTTAATTCTTCATAAGTCAAAACAGCGTTTAAAGCATCACTAACCTCTTGATCTGTCATATTCTTTTCTGGATTATTATTATATATAACATAAAACTTATTAGCATAGCTATCATTCTCACCATCGACATTATAATTATTAAAATCATTAAAATAATCGATATACTTATTATATAAATCCGACAACGCACCAATAGTCATATTGTACTTTGTCATTTTTATTCCATCCTTTTCAACAATAGAATTCAAAGAAAACTCATATGCCTCCTTTAATCCTTTATAAAGTATTTCACTATTGCTTAAATCAATATATTTCTCAGTTTCATTACTAATAATAAAGTTCTTAATATCATCATTGAATGATTTCAAATTATATAAATCTTCAAACCTTGTATTTAAATCAACTCTATTCTTATAAGAATTATGTCTATCAAAAATAGCACTAATATTAGCTATGCGATTGACAAAGTAATCGGAGAACTCATTTTTTCGTTTGTCAGAATCATTCTGATAAACGGTTATTTTTATTCCACTATCAAACGGAAGAACATTTTCCAAACTATTTACACAAACAAAAGAACTTTCTAACATTTCTGGTGCTTTAGAACATGATCTTGTTGGTACTGATAAAATAGAATAAGGTTTAATACTTTTTGAGCAACCACTTGTAAGGCATATTGGAAGTAATAAGAAACAGAGCGAAGCTACATATTTCCTATTCATCTATTTCAATAACACCATAACCACTATCTTCTCTTGCGTATAAAACATTAACTAAACCTGTTTGTGAATCTAAATATACAAAGAAGGAATGACCAAGAGCATCCATTCTAGTTAAAGCTTCATCTTCATCCATTGGAGTTAATTTAAGTTTCTTACGACGAACAATAGATCCATCATAATCATTATCGTCAACCTCTTTAAGCATTTCTAAGAGAATATTATCTCCTAAAGATTTTTTCTTAGTTCTATCAAGTTGAGTTTTGACTTTACGCATTTGTCCTTCTAAGCGGTCAACACATAGGTCTAACGCTTCATAGAAGTCCCTTCCAGAGTATTTGGCACGAAGATCCAAATTGCTGGTATTTATCGCAATTTCAATCGTTTGATCTAAACGAGTTGTGCATATAGTTGCAACGCATTTGATGTCTTCGTCGTCTTTAAAATAACGCTCCATACGACTCATTTTTTTGTAAATCGCATCTTCCATAGCCTTTGTGACTTTGACATTTCTTCCAACAATCTGGTATTTCATTGTGTTTCTCCTTTCAGTTGTTGCGAGGATTTCTCCTCATCTTTATTATACAATTTTTAAATATACATTAAAAGAAAAACAAACGAAATTTATAGTTTTCGTTTGTACTAAACTAAATATGTGTAAATCTTTAAATACGACTAATTAAAATACTCTCTAGCATCGTTTTGGTATTTTCCTCTAAGAATCATTATTAAATCGAAAATATTCCAAAAAATGCCTAAGAATATAACCATAAATCCTAATTTAACTAAAAATAATTTCCAGGCCTTTCCTCCTCCATAATAGAACTTTTCTACTCCGAACCATCCTAAAAACAAAGTGAAGAAAAACATCTTCCAATTAATTTTTTCCTTAGCATCAACTATATCTTCCATATTCCACCTCTAATACCCGATAATAAGATTAAACTAAATCTTCCTTTTTTTCAAGGCAATATATGAATTTTTCAATTTCATACACGCGTTTAACAACTTTACTGGCCTTTTCTTTAACATATTTAGGAGAATGTGCCATAGCAAAAGAACATCTGAAATTCTCAAACATCGGTATATCATTTCCAGAGTCGCCTACAACTGCAACTTCATCTGTACTATATCCGTTATCATTACAATACTTTAATAAGGCTGTTCCCTTATTAACTCCTTTACAGGAAATTTCCAAAGCGTTGTTAGATTCACATATAAAAAGTTTATCACCATATAAATCATTAATGACATATTGAGCTTCAATTGCACGCTGTTTCGCATGCTTGTCAATTCCAAATACGGGCATAAGCTTATAATACTTATTATTTTTTAGTGCTTCAACAAAATCCTTTTCTCCATATGTAATATCTTCTTTGTACTTCATAGAACATAAATTAACAGCTTTAACAAAAAATCTAAGCATAGTACCAACACCATGAAAGGTCATATACATCTTATTAGTTGCATCAAGAAGAAGCCATGTAATAATACCATACTTGTTTTTAAGTTTTGCATATATTAAAACACCCAGCTCATTATCAATAGGATAATCTTGTTTAACTTCTCCGTTTTCAATAAGAAATGATCCATTACAACCCAATATAGGTATTTCTATACCAAGAATTTTTTCAACCCTTTTTTGCATCATTGGATTTCTTCCAGTAACAAGAATAACTTTTCCCCCATCACTAATAAATCGCCTCAAAAAAGTTATATTCTTTCGAATCATAACTCTAGATTTCTTTTTAGGATAAAGCAATGTTCCATCCAAATCAAGCGCCAGTAATTTAATCATATGAATATATTATACGCTATTTCACTAATTATTAAAAGATAAGATTATGAGAGCTGCACTTATTTCCATAACTTATGTTCGCTTCGCCTTTTTGTGGCTTCACTTCCGGCCAAATCGACGGGTAATTTATGCCTTGTTGTTGGTCGAAAATCCAGCCTGTTCCTAACACTTGAGGCGTACCTAAATAGACTTTGGGATTGTATTTTTTCGTATTAATATCATATCTATAGTAGAACATAGAATGCCCTAAATTCAATAGGTTGAGCTGAGAAACAACTTCTAAGTTTGCCATAAAGTTGCTTCCCATATAAAGCTGCAAAATACTATATACACAATTTGGGTCATTCCATGATTGAAGAAATGCAAATCCCCTTGATGTGAATCCGTAACGGAGTGGTTCGCCTCCACCTCCTATCGCACCCCCTCGTCCTTCTCCTGGCGGAGCGGACTCGGGGGTGCGATAGGAGGTGGAGGCGAGTATCATGTTTGTTTATTACATTCTCAAGGTTAATATAAATAAAAAAACGAACCTATAAAATTTATGGTTCGTACAATTTGCTTATGGCGGCACGTCATCACCCGAATTTGAACCTTTTACGCATCTCGAAAGAATAGGCCTATTATTGTTTATGTAATGACTATTTATTTTTGACGAATTCCAGATTAGTATCATCAACTACGAAACTTGTTGCGGTATTAGTGATATAACCGTCAATAAAATGTTGCTTGATATCTTCATCTTTGTGCCAAACTTCAATAGGAATAGTAAACTCATCTTTTGTAATATCAGTTTCTTTTTCGTAATGTAACATATAAAAACAAAGAGTATTTGAAATCGGATATATCATAATACTTGGAATATCTTCGTCATAAATTTCTTTCTGTTCTTTGGGTACAAAATATCTTAATGTTGCGTATGTATTGTGCAACAAAAAATGTATATCCGATTTATTGTGAACAATAACGGGGAGATAAAATCTTATAGTTTTCTGTACAGTCGGATCATCGTCAGTTGTGTCTGGAATAACTTTATCGTAAAAAGCTTTTCTTACTGCATCTATTCTTTCATCAAACATCATTTCAAACGAGTAGTCTTTATATTCCGGTCTCAACATTTCTTTATAATGATTTCCAAAAAATGATCTCATAGTGTTTTCAAGTTGAATACCCATTTCTTTCGCTTTATCCATTTGGATATTGTTTCTTCGCCACATAATGACAAAGAATCTAAACAGCAACTTATATTCGGCATTAGAAAGGATAACACTTTTCTGACTATTTTTTGTATTATCCGAAATGCGTTGAAATACTTTAGCAACATCAGACTCATATTCTTGAGCTAAAAATTTTTCAGTTTCAGGAGAATTATAGTCCCGTATAGCATAAGCATCGGATATCTTTTCGGTACGCACCTGTTTAGTGGCTCTATCGTAGATCATTATCTTATGGTTTTGCTTGTTTGCAGTAGGATTAATTGTAAAACCTCGCAAGATAAATTTAGGAATAATGTGATCTCTCGGCATAACTATATTTACTCCTTACAATACTTTGATAAATATGCAATCAAATAATTTTCTTCATATCTATCAAATAGGGATTTCAATGAATTAAATCGTTTTGCGAACTCATTTCTTTGTCCATCTAATTCAGATGAATTAAACCGCAAGCTATCTATTTTTCTAACCGTAACGATAGGTATAGCTTTTTCAACCATATCTATTCCAAGGGGAGAAGTTGCACCAATTTCAAAAAATCGGATAATATTACTTAAATCCATTGGTTTAGAAAGTTGAATTTTTTTAATTTCAAAAGCTCGTATTATCAAAGATTCAAACAAACTTATAATCCTTGGAAGTTGATATTCTATAGTATCTTTAACATTACGAAGAATCTTTCGATATGTTTCGTTCGTGAACTTATGTTCCTCTGTTTGTGGGGTATATTGATTGAAACCATACTCTAATACGCCTCGATAGCTATTTTTTGCATAGTTTATTGAAAAGCTTTTGATAGCCTTTACTTGTTGAGGTTTAATCTCGCCGATTTCTGCCCAAATATTCAAGATTGTCTCAAAATAGTCTCTATAAATAAAATCTTCTATCGATGCTTTCTCTATACCGATAAATAACTCAACTCGATTAAGTATTTTTAATAAAATGCTTTCTTGTTTTTTACGCTCAATTAAACGGTTTTGTTCAAAAACGTCATCGGGCAACAATTGCTTATTGAAGTTCAGCGTATTCTTGCGAGTTATATTATTTTGTGACAAATCTTCATTATCAATATTTTCTAAATCCAACTCACTTAAAAGCAGCTTTGAATTATACGGTTTGAAATCAAGAGAAATGCCGTCACAATTTACGATTTTAAGACTCTTATCGCTAAGATAAACTATATTACCAATAAAATGATGTTGGTATCTACCGGCTCTCCCATTTATATTCAGTAATAAAAATTTCTTACCCTCATTAGTTTTACCAGATGGATTATTATAAACAACGACTGTTTTAGCATTTGTATTGACACCTTCAACAATAGTAGAGGTGCAAAACAATGTACTCATCGCGCCGTCATTAAAAAGACGCATAATTTCCCGTTGAAAATATTTGGGGAATTTACCATTATGTATTCCGATTTGATTGCGAAGCGCATATACAAAATCCCAATTATCAAACGAACTGCTTTTGCCCCCGAATGAAAAACTATAATTGTTTTTCAAATGGTCAATAAACATTTGAATACTTCCATCAATAACGGATTGTTCTTTATAATTATCGGAAAATTCTCTGGCGTATTGTTCAGTATAAGCCGGATATAAGCAATAAACTATTGCTTGATTCGTTTTGGAAAAGTGTAATTTGTTGGCTACATATATTAGTTTCTCTATTGGTTTATTAGAAGGTGTACTCTCATTATAATTCTCAAATGGAGAGGAATACTTATAGGTTTTCCCGTGGAAATCAATCTCATTTTTCAATGTAGGAATAAAAGTAATTTCTTTTGGCGCAATATGATGCTTTTCAAGCATATTATTGAACCCATTTTTCAAACTTTTCAATTCAATAAACGGACCTGCCAAATAGCAAGAATTACACTTTTTAAGTAAAAAATATAGTGCCAATCTAAATGCGACAGCTCGATGATCTTGATTATCTTGTCTTTGCTCGTCGTTTCCGAGTTCTATTTTGTCGCTTACGTCATCTTCACTTGATAAAGCGACGTCTTCATCGATTTTATAAATTTCGTCAAAAAAGAAAAAGTCAATCTCTATTTCGGGTTTAATAGCCAATAGTCGCAAAACTCTTTCGGGTGTTAAAACAAAAATATTGCGATCGGTCAATTCTATATCTTTGTATACAGAATTATAAAGGGTATAACCTAAATCATACTGTTTATTGAACTCTTCAAGGTCTTCCGTGACTTCAATCAATAAAGCTACGGTAGGCAATACGATTATAACATTTTCATACTTTTCGTGATGTCTGTAAATGATTTCCTTCAATAAGAAAGTTTTGCCGAAAGAAGTTGGAGCGCTTAAAAAGAGTTTTTCATTTGCATTTTCAAACTCTTCAAGAACTTCTTTTTGCGCCCTATCTAGCACAAAGCCTGACTCGGTTTTATACAATTCATCAACAGCAGTATCTTTCATTGCAACTAACGCATTATTGAAGTTAATAACTTCATTATCAAAATTATTTAGCCTATTGTAACCGAATGTTCTTAATTTACGACTTGCGTTATAAAGGACAAAATCCAATTGTGGATACTGATTCGCTTCATCAATATGATTTTTGCGCCACTCAGATAAGTAACAGAGAATATCTTTCAACTTAATTTTATCGGTATTTGATAATTCCGATTTGTTTATCAGTTGGGTTGCTGTTTTTAATAAATTCAATTTACTCATACTTTGCGCGCCTCCAAAAAGAGTTTGCGTACTTTTTGTAAATCACGCAAAGGAAAAACAAGTAATAAAATTTCCACATCAAGATTATCACTATTGACTAAATCAAATTCTTTGAAAGCCTCTTTTGTTTTATTCTTTATAGTTTCAACTAATTTGTCTTTATCGGCATAGATAGACTCATTAGGCATAAGCAAACACGGTATTCGAATCTTGATTTTTTCATGCTCAAAATATTGCAAAATTTTTGTTGTTTGTTCCGTACGATTACTGTTGCAATCATAAATAATATCGTTGATATCATCTACTATTTTACACAACTCGGATGATACGTTGTTAATAGCTCGCATAATATCGCAAAGTATCACAATGGCATCGGCAAAGTAATATTTTATGATACTTTTATTTATATCATTTTTTATCTCTTTCAAGCAATAATCCCAAGTTCCTGTTTTAACTTGTCCAACCCAAAAATATTTTTGACTGTTTTCGATAGAAAAGACCATGCCGTCATAGCCTTTGATTTCGTGTCCTTTGCGTTGAACAGTTTCTTCTTTATGCGGAATCCTTTCAGTATATTTTGCGCGAGAGTACAACATTTCCACATTCGGAAAGAAAAGTTTGATGAAACTATCTAACGTCAATTCGCCCAACAAACCATCAGTTTCTTTTTCTGTTTTCGGCACTCGATTTTCATATGCCACGTGCGAAGCTCTACGCAAATCATCTAAATTCCCTTTTTGATATTCCTTTTCAATTTCATCTTTTTCATAAGCATAAAATATAATACTATCAAAAATTGCATTTGAAAATCGCTCTTCAAAGTCCAAATCCAATACATGACTATAAGGATGCGTCTCAAACACATCTTTGTAAGGATCATATTTTATTATCATCGGCTTAATTGTGTCGCCGATTAGTTGTTTGAAAATTTCAATAGCATCCATAGGTTTAATTATACTTCTTAAAGTTTTCGACTTGGGCAATGACTTTGTCGGTTGCTTCCGCACTGCTATCGGGTGGATAGCCGTTATTAACCAAAAGTACGATTAAATCCCTTGCAAGTTTGCTTCTTATAGTCGCGTGCGTAGACCAATTCGCGTATTGAATTTTGTCATCCACAATCGGTTTCATTTTTCGCGCAAGTTCCAGACACTTTTCGTCGGCATACTCGAAGCCGTGCGTATCGCGGACGCGCACCAAAATATCGTAGAAAACCTTTTCTTCAAACGATATACCCATCTTCTCGAAAGACGATTTATCATCTTTCAAATCTTTGAAAATGTCCATTATTTTATCGCACAAATCGTCCATAAAATCGGCAACGACTTCGCTTGTGTAAACGATCATATCGCGATTGTTGTATGCTTCGACCACACGTTTTAACCGCTCGTCGAACTCCAACGCTTTGACCTTATTCGTTCTGCCATAACTTGCTATCGCCTTACGCAATAATTTAATCAAAGCGTTAAATTTTGTGATAGGCATTTTTACCTTATCGAGTTCTTTCAAAAAATCTTCGCTGAATAAGTCTATCGAGTTGTTATCATCGAATATGTTTTCTACGCCCGTACAAGTAATGGCTTTACGAACCATTTCTTCCACGACTTTATTCATAATTTCGGCATCCGGTGCATCGCCGATTGTTTGCTTGTAAATAATCGAACGAATAGCGAGATAGAATTGTGCTTTTGCAACTTCCGCATCGGAAAGCTCGCCTGTCGGGAATACGATTTGATACGCACCCTTCAAGCGTTTCGAAAGCCCCATAAAGCGTGTTTGCATTTCTTTATCGTATTGCACGTATTCGGCAGCATCATTAAGGCAGTACAAGCGTTCTAACGGTTCGCCTACATAATAGCGTGCCGCATTAAATCCAATCATTAAATCATCTATCATCGCAAGATGATTGCGGAATATCCCAAGCGAAATTGAAATTTCATCAATGGGACTTTCTTGCAAGCTACCATATTTTTTGACCGCTTCCAACATATCGTTTTTTATTCCGATATAATCTACAATCAAGCCTTTTTCTTTGCCCTCAAAAACACGGTTTACACGCGAAATAGTTTGTATAAGCGTATGTTTTTGCAAAGGTTTATTTATATACATAACCGCAAGCGACGGCACGTCGAAGCCTGTAATCCACATATCGACTACAATAGCGATCTTGAAATTGGAATTATCGTTCTTAAATTGCGTATCAAGCATTTGCCGATATGCGCTTGTCCCGCACGTTTCGAATAATGCTCTGTTTTTCTTTTTATCGTCTGCGCCCTGCGTTGCCACAAGATTGATTTTAGGCAACGCTTCTAACTTGTCGAGTTCTTCTTTTGTAAGCGCGCTTTCGTTTTCGGCTTTTCTCTTTTCGCCCCAATCCTTGCGAATAGACAAAATTTCCTGCAAGAGCCTGAATGCCAAAAGCCTGTCGGCGCAAACTATCATAGCCTTTTGCACAATGTTCGGCTTTTCGGCGCATAACTTTTCATAATGCTCGACAATATCTTTTGCAAGTCTTTGCAACACATCGGGATGCCGCAATATTACCGATACTTGCGACATGGCTTTTTCGCTTTCTTCGATTTGTTCTTGTGTAGAGCCTTCTTGGGCGCACTTATCGTAATATTTTTGTATTTCTTTTGCGTCTTCTTCCGAAAGCATCACACGCGCAAGTCGCGGTTCGTATGCGATGCGAACCGTGATTCCGTCGTCGCTCGCTTCCTTCATTGTGTAGCTATCCACGATTTCACCGAATACGGCAATCGACTCATCAATTGGCGTACCCGTAAAGCCGCAATACGTGGCGTTCGGGAAGCTCCAGCGCAAATACTGTGCAAAACCGTATGTGTTTACTATGCCTTCGTCTGTCTTTTTAATTTTACCGCCCACGCTCAACTGTGTGCGGTGCGCTTCGTCGGAGATACAGAAAATATTGTTGCGCTCGGAAAGTAACCCCGTGTCTTCGCAGAATTTTTGTATGGTAGTTATATATACGCCGCCGCTTTCGGTATTGGATAAAGTTTTGCCCAAATCCTCACGATTTTCAATACTTCGCACTTTTTTATCGGCGAGATATCTCTTTGCATTTTCAAATCTTTTTGACGCTTGATCATTCAAATCTTCGCGATCCACCAAAATGAGCATAGTGGGATTATGAAATGTATCTTCGTAGTGTTTGGCGAGCAAACGACACAAGAAAAGCATTGTATACGTTTTTCCGCAGCCGGTAGCGCCGAAATAAATACCGCCCTTACCGTCTCCAATCGGCTTTTTGTGTTCTTTGAGATTTTCGAGCATTTTGTTTGCGGCAAAGTATTGGGGATAGCGGCAAACTATAACTTCGTTCTTTTCACTATTATCGGGATAGAGTATAAAGTCACGCAGTATGGAAATAATGCGGTCTTTTGCGAATACGCCTTTGATCATTGTAAATAGCGCGCTTATTCCATTACTGACTTTGTCTTGTTCATTCGCCTTGTTCCAAGCGTAATAAAACTCATACGGTGTAAATATACTGCCGAGCCTTGTATTTGCTCCGTCCGAGATAACGGACAAAAAGCAATACTTTAATGCATTGGGTATATCGAGAGTATAATACTGCGTGATTTGCGCCCACGCATCGTGAATAGTAGTGTCTTCTTTTATGGCAGACTTAAATTCCCATATTGCCATAGGGATTCCGTTTATAAATACAAGCATATCGGGACAACGCAAATGCTGTCCCTTTACCCAAAATTGATTTACAATCTTGAATTTGTTTTTTGAATAATCCTCAAAGTTAATGTAATCGATATGTAAGGCAAGTTTCGTCGGATCGTCACGCACAAGGTCAAAGCCTTCGTTTATCTGCCAAAATGCATCTTTATTTCCGGCATAGAGAGGATTGGACGAAGTAAGCGCAATATTATTGATAATCTTTTGCACTTCACTTTCCGTGAGTTCCTCTTCTGCATACCGCTCTGACAAATATGCCCGCAAATCATCTTCGAGCAATATATCTTCATACTTGCGAGCTATTTCGTCGCCGTAAACATATTCGTAGCCTTGCGCTTTGAACAGCTCTATTATTGCGCTTTCAAGCTCAGCTTCCGTAAATTGTCCCTTTGTAAAATCGCAACTCATATGTTATTCCTCAAAAAGTTTATTGAAATCGATAGCAAAACCCATCGATTTCAATTCCTTTAATACTTCGACTTTCCAATCGGATTTATTAGTGTAAACCATTCCGCTCATATCGGAAGGAAGTTCGACATTACTTTCAGCCACAATAACCATACGATTTCGACCAAGTTTCCCCATAAAATATCCCGCTTCGAATACCACATTTTGTCTTGCTCGGTCACTCAATGATTTTTCCGATTTGGCTTTCCCTTTATCATCTGCGGTAAATAAACATATAGCCGCACTCACATCACTGTAATGTTCGATTTTTTCTATAATTGTTTTGCCTTCATTTGTTTTATTAGATAATATAATCGTTTCGATACTTTGTTGCTCAATTAAGCGTGCAACTGCTTCTTTTAATTCTCCATCGTGTCCATGCACAATAAAAACTTTTGAGAAATTAGTGCTTACCTTAGCTTTGATATTTCTTTTTGGCAGTTCTTCTTCCATTTCGTCGAGATAAGTAGACAACACATCTCTTGTAATACGTAATCCATTAGTACAAGCCTCTACAAAAGCACTATCTGGCGTTGATAATGCGTATACCCCTAAAGAAAAGGATGTGTGTTGAAAATACTCATATTCATGGCTTTTTTCACCAAAGGTCTTAATTAAAAATCGTGAAACTTTCATTTTCCATGCTTGAAATCTGCTATCACCTGATGTTACACCTTCGTCTATTAACCAATCGGCTTCAGCAATCAATAAATTTAATTTTTCAAAATCCATAATATTTTATCTCCTTATGCTTCTTGCAAAGAGCCTTTGATTAGAATAGGACAAAGGTCTTTGATTTGCGATTTCAGTTTTTCGTTGATTTCTTTTCGGGTTATGTATTGACTGTAAATATTGACGATAGATTGCTGCACGGTAATACCAGGGATAGGGAATGATAGTTGACACAATTCGTCATAATCAAACACATCGCGTGTAGACCCCCAAGCATTAAAGCCGCAGTATCTTTGTGTTTCGGATCGTGCAAGCCATAACATCAAATATTCGGGTAGTAAGTTTTCTTTATCACATACTTCAAACACTTGATAGGAGCCCGAAACGATACAATCTTCACCACGACGAATAGCAATCGGAAGTTTTGTGCCATTGCATTTTACAACTTTATTAAATGCAAACTGTCCGTTTCGCACAACACAAGTGCTTCCCTTATCTTCGGCTTCTCTTTTTGCAGGAATAAATTGCATATTTACGTCTACACCACGCGAAAGCTTAATAGATAAATCATCGTTCCTTTCTTCGCATTTTTGAATATATTTCCCAATTTTTTCACAAGGCATTTTGAGGCGCAAGTCTTCGATAAAGCCGTCGCAAACGAGTTTCAAATCATCAAGTCCTTTTTCGTAAGCCTTTTGATTTGCAACCATAGCTTTGTACATATTTACGTACTTTTGTTGGACTTCGATAGTAGGAAGTTCTATATCAATATCGCACATTTCTTCCCAAGCAAATGTTTCTCTTGCCGATCCCCAAGAATTAAAACGAGAATATCTATCAAATTCGGGACGGTTAAAGTACATAAACAGATAGTTTGATAGCAAAATATCTTGCCTGTTTACTGAAAAGACTATGTAGGAAGATGATACAATGTAGGTCTCCGAAGATACATTATGTGCGATTGTAATTTTCTCTCCATTGCGAGAGGTTGTAGGCACATATGCAAAGTAATCAGGTTTCACTAAAATATACGGGCGCAACGAAACTCCGTCCATATCCGCTTTTGTTTCAATAAAACATTTTTGAATTGATATCCCTTTTACGCTTTCTAATGAATAATATCCATTAGAATTTCGTTCGTCGCAAAGGGCTATCAATTCTCCCAATTTGTATTTAGTCAATGCCATAGCCGATCCTCTTAAACGCGGCAGAGAGTAATTCTTGCGACTCTTTCTCTTGCTTTATGACTTCTGACATTTCTTTTTGGATACGTTGCATTTCGGCGTGATAGTCTATATCCAAATCTTGGTCGATAAATTCGATATACTTGCTCGGCATAAGCGCGTAATTTTGCTTTTCGATTGTAACTACGCTGTTTGCTTTTTCTTCCGCAGTCAAGTCACTTTCTTTAACTTTAACCGATTTGCAAAACTCGGGAACATCGCTATAAAGCGTTCTGTCTACGCTTTGCCAATTCGTATATACTTCTTTGACTTTTGCAATTTGACTATCAGATAATACGGTTTTCTTCTTGCGCTTGCCTTTGTCTATCGTAATTTCTTCTACGTTGTTATCCCATGTGCGCAAATCCATAAACAATACTTCGTTTTCTCTATTGCGCACTTGTCTACCGTTCACCGTTCCTGCACGCTTGTTCATATTGATAATCCAAAGCGTGACGGAAATATCGGTAGTGTAGAACATATCACGCGGAAGAACTATTATAGCTTCCACCTTATCTTTGAGCAAAATATTCTTACGGATTTCGTAATCGTCCATATCGCCCAAAGCGCCGTTGGCAAGCAAAAACCCCGCAATGCCGTGGCTTGTGTCGAGCTTGCTTATCATGTGCAAAATCCAAGCATAGTTGGCATTCGATACACGCGGAGCGCTTTGAGGACCGCAATATCCGCTCCAACGCGCATCGCCGACAAGTTCGTTTTCCGTTCGCCATTTTTTAAGGTTAAACGGCGGGTTTGCCATTATGTAATCGACTTTTGTATCTTTATGCTGATCGCCTGTAAACGTGGATGCGTTCGTCTTTCCGAGGTTATGCGCGATACCGCGAATGGCAAGATTCATTTTGCAAAGCCGCCACGTTTCCTGCACACTCTCTTGCCCGATAATAGATACTTTGTCGCGGTTGCCGTTGTGTTTGTCTACAAACTTCATAGATTGTACAAACATACCGCCGCTACCGCAACAAGGGTCGTAAACAATGCCGTCAAACGGTTCTATCATTTCGGCTATAAGTTTAACTATGCAAGCGGGTGTATAAAACTCTCCGTCCTCTTTTGTGCCCGATGCGGCGTAAATTTGCAAGAAGTATTCGTAAACTCTGCCAATTAAGTCATCCTCGTGGAAGCGCTTTTCGTCTATGCGATTCACGCTGTCGATTAGACTTTTGATTTTGTTTTTATCCGCGCCGAGGGTAGAGAATAAATTTTTAGACAGCGCGCCTGCAAGCGACGGATTGTCCGTTTCTATATCCGACATCGCTTTATCTATAATTACGACGATATCGTTTTGACTTGCGTGTTTTACTATGTAATCCCAACGCGCTGTTTCCTTCAAGTAGAATACGTTTTCGGCATTATAGAACGTAGGATTTTCCAAAAACGCTGGATTATCTCCGTATTGCGTTTTGATTTGCTCGCGGCATTTATTAAACTTATCTCCGGCAAATTTCAAAAAGACAAGACTGATAACGGCGTCGCGATTTTTATCCAAACTGCCAACGCCGCGCAAAGCCACTCTGCAATCCCAAAGCACGTCTTCAAGTGATACTGTTTTTTCTTTCTCTTTTGCCATAACCATTCTCCTTGTAAACGCAAATAACTATACAGAGCTATTATAACATAAAATGTCGAATATCGCAAGGGAAACAATTATGACTAAGGCTTAATATATTGGCTATCGCTTATTTTTTACAAGCAGGTAAAGAAAATAGCCAAAAACAAGTTTTAGCATATTTTGAACGAACAGCAATCGGGAAACCCGATTCTGTTTTTTATTCTCGTCCACAAAGGAAAATCGGGTATCCCGATTGTTCCATACGTCAGTTTTTCAAAATCTTTGGATTTTGGGAAAACTCTTTACCTGCTTGTAATTTTGGCTTGATTCTCAAAATAATTCCGTGCTTCTTGGTTGCAAAACCGAGCATAAATGTACTTGGTTATATGGACGGATGCGAAAGAAATTTTTGGCGTTTTGGTTGTGAAATGCAAAAAAGTGTCCTTGGTTATATAGAGGGGGTATGGAACATTATTTGAAGAAATTTGAGTTCAGACCGTCAACTTTTCGCTTTATCTGTGCTTGGTTAATTAAAGAGAAAAAATTTTTTTGAGATATTTTCGTCCACGCATCTATATTTTTACCTATAAGTGTGCTTGGTTATATGTAGGGACTTTGAAACTTTTTTAAGAAATTTTTACGTTTGACCCCGAACTTTTTCAAAAAAGTGTGCTTGGTTAAGTAGAGAGATATTTTAAGGAGGTACTATTATGAGCGGATAAACTCTTGACAAACAACTCTTCATAGAGTAAAATATATTCAGTCGTATATATACGATTATATATTTACCCTACGGAGGAAATACCAATGGCAACAGACAGGTCTATTAAAGACAAGCGTTATGAAGAAAAGCATAAGGAAGAAAGAAAAGCCAAGTATATGGTTTGGGGTACAAGCGTACCGCGAAAGTATGCCGAAGATATAAACGAGTTCTTGGCGAAGTACGGGTTTACCAAAGTACAACTCATCGAAGCCGGTTTTAAAGCGTTGATTGACGAAGCTGCCGAAATAGATGCTTCTCTTGCCAAGACTTTGGATGGCTACGACGATTTCTTTGTATCGGAGAAAAAGTAACTCTTCTCCTTATGGATGGTAGCGAGGAAAAATAACAGGATATCTCGACGTCCACAAAGGACTAAACTATTTTCAACAAGAACTTTTTATCCGTAGATTTGGCTACGGGTACAACAACTCAAACAGACTATGACATTACACAAGAACAGATAGAAACAAGCGCAACAATATTAGCGAATATCTTACTTGACTATGTAAAGCAACGCGGAGATACTTCTATTTTATCCCCCGAAAGAGTATTCGGCAAAGGAGAACACTATGAATAAACGAGCGGTTATATATGCGAGATTTAGCTCACACACGCAAACGGAACAATCTATAGAAGGTCAGCTTCGGGAGTGCTATGACTATGCCAAGCGACACGACTTACTTATAGTTGGCGAATACATAGACCGAGCATTGACGGGAACGACGGACAAGCGTCCTAACTTCTTGCAAATGATTGAGGACAGTAAGAAAAAGACTTTCGATTACGTTCTTGTTTAC
>ERZ777305.2369-NODE-2369-length-16431-cov-4.900586_pt1 | contig 16431 bp, 19 predicted proteins | sample MGYA00374965_ERZ777305 | MGnify/ENA primary metagenome ERZ777305 (study PRJEB29328, sample SAMD00013331) | mouse gut metagenome | study: EMG produced TPA metagenomics assembly of the Metagenome analysis of fecal microbiota from mouse which was promoted... | reverse complement strand
ACCTGACGTAGTTGCCCAGGTGGGCGGCGGCCTTTTCACCGCCGCCCTTGATATGCGGGCACTTGAAAATCACGCGCGGCGTAGAAAGCACCTCCCACGTTTTTGTTATCCCTCTGTATTAAAAAATCCTTAGAGAGAATACCTTCAGGGCAGTCCATCATGAACCGACACTCGGTTCACCAAGAGGGCACAGTACCCCCTTGGCGGGCGATCAAAATTTTGTGCGGTCACTCGCCCTCGTGCTTTTTCAGCGTGTCTTTGAACGTGATGCTGCCGTTGGTCTTTTTCACCTCCTGCACACACTGCCAGCGCAGCGCGTCCAGCTGGCTGGCGTCGATCTCCAGCCCCGCTGCCAGCACGTGCATCATCATGCTGATCTCCACCGTCAGCTTGAACAGCAGGCGGGCGATGCGCTCCTCGCTGCACTGGATGGTGCCGCGCATGGCGTGGACAAAGATGGGCGGCAGGAAATCCGCCACGTCCTTCGCCGCCAGGTAGTCGCAGTAGAAACGCACCGCGCTTTCCATGAACTCGTTCTGGCTCCGGCAGTTGGCGCGCGGCAGGGCCGCCTTGATCTTCCTGTCGGTGTCCGGGTCGATCCGCATCAGGAACTTTACTTTTTCTTCTGTCATCTATAAACACCTCCAAAATGTCGGTCAAAATGGGTTTGATAGCACTTCTGAAACTCAAAAACTGCGGCAACCGCCGCAGTTTTTGTTCTGTTGATAGCAGATTTGATTGCACTGCCTAAAAAGCGATGGCATCGGATATCGGGGAAAAGGTGACGCAAAACCGTTGAACCTCCCCGTAAAGCCGAAACCCGGCCCGCATTGCGGGCCGGTGTGAGAGGCGGTGATATCACCGCTTTATCCAGCACAAAAATCGAACGCCTGGATTGCCCTTGCGGCCCCGCCTGCATTGCCCTTTCGGTGGGTCAGAAAGGACCCTTGGCGGGGGCCAAAACCGCCGACCCGCACAACCGGCCCACAGCGGGCCAACACCGCGTTTCATCCCCTCGTGGGGCTGGGACTCTACGTGGGCCACAGGAGGGCCGCAAACGCCTTCAAAAGGGCCGACACGGTGGGAACAGCAGGAGGGCCGCTCCGCAAGGTGCGAAGCGGCCCTCTGTATTGCCTGGACAGGGCGTGCGGGCGGTTGATTTATCCCATTTCCTGCTGCGCCGTTCCGATGCGGGGCACCGTGCTGGCCTGGAGTGCGGAGCGGATGTCATCCAGCTCGGTGTTGAGCCCCTTGGCCAGTTTGGTCCCGTTGGGCCGCAGGGTCGCCAGGAGCAGATCGTCCAGCCCGCACATCTCCGTGACCGTCCGCGCGGTACTCAGAAGTGCATGCCGCTGTTCCGGCCCGCACTCCTCCCGCGCCGCCGTTTCAAACAGCGCCCAGATCAAATCCATCTGCGCCGCCGCGTCCGGCTCAGGATTCAGGCAGGTCATGTCGATCAGGTAGGGCAGGTTTTTGCCGTCGGTGACGTACAGTTCAGCGTTGGCGATCTCGGTGTCCAGCCAGTCCAGCAGGGTTTCGCCGTCCTCGCCCAAATCGTGAACCGTGGTGAGCGCCTCCAGCGCGGTGCGGCATTCCCTCACGCATTGGGGGATCTCTGTCTGCACCGTGTCCAGCATGGACACCGCCTCGTGGGCGACCAGGGTGCATACCTCGGTAGGTGTAAAACGGGTTTGGGTACTCATGTTCAACTCATCCTTCCTTCAAATTTTTGGGGCTGGCAACACAATGCCACACCCGCGCCGGGATATCCATTCAGCAAACGCAACGATTTTTGCTGGGGCTGCGTGTGTAAAACCAACAGCGAGGTTACATCACGGGGCCGTTGGTCGGTTCTGCCTCGGGGGCATCACAGCGGAGCATCCGGGTTTCCAGATGTCCTGCGAAGATGTCCAGCCGCCGTTCCCATGCCAGATGATCCTTTCGGTTGGCGTGCCACGCGGCGGTGGACACATCCCGGATGGTGTAGGTTTCCCAACCGTTCAGCGCATCCAGGGTAGAGAACTCGCCCCGATCCAGATCGATGTCCAGCACGGCGGTCACCCGCCCGGTGCGCCGCATCAGCTCGTCGGCGTAGTCCTGGAACACCTCCGGCGCGATGTCCACCACGCTCTGTAGCCGCTTCGCGAAACGCTGGGCGCTGTTTCCCTTTGCCAGCAGGTAGGAGCGCAGCGCCACGGCGGTGTGAAGCACATCCACAGGGATCGTCCCCTGCGTCAGCAGATGATCCGTCCGCCCGTCCTGGGTGACCCGGAATACAGAGATGCGGCGGGCGGCTTCCGTCGCCTCGCGCTGCCGCTGATCCTCCTCCCAGATCTCCCGGCTGATCTTTTCCCGCACCTGCTCCGGGAGCTGGTCGATCATCGCGTCCAGGTATTCGTTCAGCTCATCCTCCACGGTGGTGTCCTTCTTTTTGAGCTGGCGGGAGAGGGCGTCATACCAACGCTCGTCCAGCCAGAGGGTGATGTCCCGGGAGTTCATGCGCCGCCCTCCTCGCCGGACGGGGCGGGCCGCTCCTTGGGCGCGGGCTTGGCCGGGCGGCGAGGCCGGGGCGCGGGGGCAGCACGGCTGTCCAGGTACTCCCGCACCGGCGCGGGCACGGTGCGCTCGTAAAGCTGCCCCAGGGTCTGCTCCAGCCGCGCCTGCACGGAGGAGCCCTCCTTCCTCAGTGAGAACTCCAGCGCGCCCAGCTTTTCCTCGTCGAACGCCACTGTGATGTTTGCTTTCTTCATAAAATCGCTGCTCCTTTCACATGGTGGGCCCCATCCGGGGGGAATCAATATCCTCCTGACGCGGCAACGGCATCCCGGGCAAATGCTCCCCGTAGAGTCCCACACAGAACTCGTCCAGTTTTTCCTTCAGCGCCACCCGCACCTCGGGCGGGAGCTTGCAGTGGAACCACTTCTCATCGTGGGGCAGCCTCAGCTCCACGTCCATCGTGTCCTGTACCGCGCCAGCGTCCTCATCGTAGACGATGTAGGGCACGATGTAGGAACCCTCCCGCTCATCGGACAACTGCCTGCCGAACACGGCCTTCTCGTCCGCCAGGAAATCCAGGCAGAAGGTGAGCTGGCTGCCCTCAACGGCGTACCGCTCAAAAATCGCAAGGTCGTCCGGCGCCAGCGGGCGGCCGCCCTGGAGGAGCGGGTTCATCTCCTCGGCCTGCGCCGCCACAGGCACCGCTGCCACCTGCGCGCTGGGGACGGTCATCTGATACGTCCCGCAGCTCCAGCGGACGCCCTGCTCCTTGAGAAAATCATCCCCGGCCCTGTTGATGATCTCCAGATCAAAGTTAGAGGCGGGGACGCATATGGCCGGGCCGTACTGGCCGCCCCCGGTGTAGACCGTGCAGAGGGCGGGCCAGCTTTTGACCTCCGGGTAATCCCGCACCGCCTCCCGGTAGATGGCGGTCTGCCGCAGCCCTTCCTCGTCCGTGACAGAGCCGGAGGCATAGCCGCTGACCCAGTGGGGCCCGGCGTCCCCGCCCAGAAGGACGCGGGTGAAGTGGATGGGCATCCGGGCGGTCATGCGCCGGAGCGCCTGCTCCGCTTGGCCGCGGGCCTGGTCGAGGCCGTTGTTCCCGCAAGCCCAGGGCAGGTGGGACGCCATGTCCTCCAGCAGCTTCCAGACCACATCGACTTGTCGGCGGCGGTCATCGCCGGTGTCCTCCAGCGTGGACACAAAATTGCGCAGGGTTCGGATGGTATCCCTCTGGAGTTTGAGCGGGGCGGGCACGGCGGCGCTGCTGCGGGCCTGCTTCAGCGCATGGTCAAACCGCTCCATCAGACCGGGATCAGGCTCCTCGCCGTCCAGCCGTGCCATACCCAAGAGAATGGCGTCCGTCCAGAACCGCCGCTGTTCCATCCAGGAGGGGATACCATCCTGCCGCTGCCGCTCGAAGCCGTTTTGCCGCTCAATGGCATAGGCGGTGAGACCCTCCAGCACAAGGGCGGTATTGAATTTACCCATTACCCGCACCCCTATGGCGTCATGTCGCCCATGGCCTGCTCCGCCTGTTCGTGGGCTTCCAGCGCGTCGCAAAACCGCTCCAATTCTTTCGCTTCGACGCCCTCCAGCACCAGCTCGGTTTCTCCGTCATCCACCCGGATGTCGGCCACCCGGGCGTCCAGCAGGGCGGCGAAGTCCTCCTGGCCGCTGGCGGTCAGCTTTTCCAAATCTTCCAGCGGGACAAGGACGGCAGAGTCCTTGTGGGTCAGGGAGGCGGATTCGGAAACGCCGTCCAGGTGGAGAACGTCCCTCACCCTCATGCCGCCCTCCAGCACCTGCTGGGGAACCTGGCAGATATCGCACAGCTCCTGATCCGAGAGATACCCATGCTCCCGGATCTCCCGGATGGTCAGGCCGAAGCTGCCATGGAGCATGGAGTAGCAATCCTCCCCCCGGTAAAGCTCAAGCGCCGCAGATACGGCATTCTCAAAAAGTTCCGCCGCGCGCTCCGGCGAAAACGAAACTGCTATCCTTCTTTCCGGCACGTCTTTCTCCTGGCGGAGGCCCAGATCACAGACCACGCTGACGCATCCGTCATCCAGTTCCACCGCAGACACCTCCGGCCTGCGGCGCAGGGCGTCCAAGAGCATACTGTCCAACCCGCTGCCTTCTCGGATGGTCAGCCCAAGCCGTTCCTCCAGCTCCTCGAAGCTGACACTGCAGCCACCGCGGCCAGGGCGTTGATTGAAATAGGCGTGCCAGCTTCCGCCGCCCGGATTTTCGGCGCACTGTTGGACGATGAATTCTGCGGCTTGGTTCAGTCTGTCCTGCACCACGTTCCGCGCCCCAGCCACATAGGCGGAATACGCGACGCGGCCATCGCCGCCGCACTGTACCAGCACGCCATCCGTCCGGCCCTCGCCCAGCACCAGCAGGCAGTGGTCGTGGCCGGTGCCCTGGTGCGGCTCAACCTGGTTGCTCCTGATGAAGTCATACCGATCCAGCGGACTCATCAGAAAGGCCGCGAACTGCGTGTTGGGAAGCTCCACCACCTTGTCCACCTGATATTCAGGCGGGCACAGGGGCGCGCGTTGTCGGCCCATTTCTGCTCTGATTTTCATTGTCATCCTCCTTTATGGTAAGTAGTATCTTGGGTTCGTCCTCTGCCCATTGACCCGCACCTCGAAGTGGAGGTGGGGCCCGGTAGACCGTCCGGTGGAGCCGGACAGAGAGATCACGTCCCCGGCCTGGACGGTCTGCCCAGGCTGCACCAGCAGGCGGGAGTTGTGGCCGTACAGGGTGAGCAGGCCATTCTCGTGGCCGATGGTCACGTAGTAGCCGTAGCTGGAGTCGTACTTGGCCACCCGGACAGTTCCGGGCAGCGCCGCGCGGACGGGGGTGCCGGTGGGGATGGCCAGATCCATGCCGGTGTGGCCGTCCCGCTGGCCGGTGATAGGGTCGATCCGCCCGCCAAATTCAGAGGTGACGATGTTCCGCCAGTTGGCCCCCACCGGGGAGCAGAAGCCGTCCGCGCCCACATAGGGCACATCCGCGCCCCCGAAGGTGCCACCTTCACCCGTTGCCGGATAGCCGTACTTGATCAGGCTGTACACGCTGTCGGCGTTGGTTTTCTGTTCCTCCGTGATCTCGGCACCAAGGGAGGCGGCGAGGTTGGCATACACCTTAGCCATATCTTCAACGGGGGTAAACACGTTGTAGATGCGCTCCACCTCAATGTCATTACCATCCTCATCCTTCTCGGTGACCGTTTCAGTCCGGGTCTCGCTGGCGGCGAAGCAGTGGGCAAACTGGGTGAGGGGCGGGGCCTCGCCACCGAAATACAGGGAGAAAAACACAGCCTTGACCCGGATGGGGTCGAGGCTGTTTCCCTCGTCCATATTCGATTGGATGTCCGCGATAATCTCATCCAGCTCCGCGAAGCTGGCCCGGGTCTGCTCGATGCACACACGGTACTCGGCGGGGACATCGGCGGGGATCTCGCCGCCCTGGAAACACAACTGGGCGGCGGAGATATTGTGGCTCACCGCGCCGGAGCCCAAAACGCACAGCAGAGCCACCACCACGATGACGGGGGAGAGAATGGCGGCGATGGCCCAGCCCACGCCCTTCCGGGCTTTCTCGTTGGTGAGCAGGGTGGCGGCGGCTTTTGCCACCAGGACGGGATCAACCAAGGGTCAGACCTCCCATCCCGGGTGCGTCAGCCGGTTCCTGTTCCGGCTTCTGGGCCTGCTCCTGGATCGTCTGCCAGTGTTCCTCCAGTGCCTGGATGGTGTCGGGGCTGCCGCTGTCGGGAAACCGCTGGCGGTACTGCTCAAAGTCCATCCCGCCGTCCAGCAGCAGCTTGGCCACATCCACAGCGCCATTTTCTACGCAGGCATGGAGGGCCCCGTAATTGTTGGGATCCACCCACATCCGCTTCTCCAGAAGCTCCTCCGCAATCCAGCTGTTGCGGCCCTCATAGGTCAGCATATGGAGCGTCCGCGCTGCGCTGTCCCTGCCGCTGATCCCCTTCTCCACCAGCGCGGACAGGGTGTGGAAGTCCGCGTCTTGGGCGAACAGCTCCAGCAGATACGGCGGCGCGGCGGCGATCTGCTCATTGGTACACTGCTTGATGATCTCTTTTGCGATGTGCCGGTGATCCGTGTAGGCGTAGCCAGCCATCTCGCCATGGAAGGAGGGGGACAGCTCGTGAACGCAGCCCCCCGCCTGCTCCAACAGGAAGGCCACCTTTACCGGGTCGTTGATGGCGATGGCCTTTTGGCAGGCGGTACGGTAGGCCGGTTCCGGGAACCGCTCCGTGTCCGCCACGAGAAGAAGTGTCATCTGCCTGCCCACCACACCAGGGCGGCCCGCCGTTTCGATCAGCAACTCGCCCGCCTGGTCACGCACCCTGGGGTACAGCTCCCGGAACGCGGACAGCTCCCCGTCCCGGACGGCCAGCACCGCCTTGTCATAGTCGCTGAGACGCAGGGGCCGCTGGCCCACCGTGTCCATGTAGGCGGTGATGCTGCCGGTCATGCGGCGCAGGAGCTGCTCGGTCTGGCCCATGGCCTCCTCCTGCCGCTCCCGCTGCTCTATCAGCGTCTCAATGATGACCTTTTCTTCCTGGCGGCTGAGATGCACCACCCTGCCGCCCGTGTCCTCCTCCACACCGCCGATCTTCATGTGCCGGGCGTAGGTGGCATGATCGCCGTGTACGGCCTTGGTGATGGCGGAGGCGGTGAGGAACATCCTGTCCAGGTCGTTCCCGTTCTCGCCCAGGGTCTTGCCAACGATAAAACTCTCGGTCATGCTCTTTTTCTGCTTCTCATCGTACCATTTGAGGTACACGTCCACATAAACGCCCTCGCTGGCCCCATAGTCCACGGTGCAGAACAGGTCGGCGTCACGGGGAATCTCTCGGCCATTTTTCCATTCATCGCGCATGAGGAAATACTCATCGGGTAGATACCCCATGCCATCCAGCCGGTGTTTCAACTCCTCGTACACTTCCTGGGCGGTACGCTGGCCCGCGTACTCCACTTTCCGGGGATCGTCCGCGCAGGGCTTCCAGCGGTCAAATTCAATGATTTCCATATTGATCAGCTCCTCTCTACGTTTCGTAGGTTGTAAATTCTGCCGTTTTCAGTTATCCTGATATCAGAAAGGTGTGAGATATCATGGATCATTATGTTACTGGCGGAACAATCAAAAGGCTCCGCGAGGGTATGCACATGACGCAGGTTCAGTTAGCAGAACAGCTCAACGTCAGCGATAAGACAATTTCCAAATGGGAAACGTGCAAGGGTTTCCCAGACATCTCGCTTTTGGAGCTGCTGGCGAAAACGCTGCGCGTTTCTGTGCCAGAACTGCTCTCTGGAGAACAGATCATCAACCGGAACCAGGGGGCGAACCTCAAACGTGCGTCGCTGTATGTCTGCCCTGTCTGTGGGAATATCCTATGCTCGTCCGGGAATGCCCTGATCTCTTGTTGCGGAATCACTCTGCCGCCGTTGGAGGCTGAACAGGCCGACCCGGGACACGCAATGCGGTGCGATCCAGTGGAGGACGAGTTTTTCCTGTCGATCCCCCACGAAATGACCAAGCAGCACTATATCTCATTTATGGCGTTTGCCTCCTCTGGGCGTTTTGAACTGGTCAAGCTATATCCGGAAGGGAATGCCGAAACCCGTATGCTGCTGCGTGGCGGTGGAATATTATACTGGTACTGCAACCGTCACGGGCTGTTTTGCCAAAGAGTATAACGGCGGTTCACCGTCCCCCCGCCTTCCCAAACAGCTTTTCCTTATAGTCCGGCACCTTGACCTCCAGCAGATACCGCTCGTTGCCGCACTTGTACAGGCACACCCCCCGCTGGGGATAGCGGATCAGCTCGTACTCGGAGCCCTCCAGCTGGAGGTTGTCCATGTAGAACTTTTTGTCCACGCTGCCCGCGTTGAACAGGAATTGGTGGGTGGGGATGGCGAACAGGGGCCGGGTCAGCTCCCGGATGCCGTCCACGTCGAAGTCCTCCAGATTCTGCGACGCCAGGATCAGCGACGACTCCTTCTTCCGCACCCGCTTCAGGGTGTTGCGGATGTACTCAATGGTGGTGACGTTGGACAGCCAGATATACAGCTCATCCAGGGTTGCCACCGTGTTGCCCACAGTGAGGAGCTTGTCGCTGAGGAAGGACAGCACGTTGAACAGCATGGCGTCCTTCACATTTTTGCTTGCCTGCAATAAGCCTTTCACCCCGAACACCAGGAACCGGGAGCTGGTGATGTTGGTGTGGCCGTTGAAGAACTTGCTCTCCGCGCCCCGGCACAGGGAATGGAGCCCCAGCAGAATTTCCCGGAGCAGCTCCTTCGGGTAGAGGGGGCTGGCCTCGTCCCCGTACCGCTCGTAGGCGTCCTCGATCACATCGTAGAGATCGGAGAGGATGGGGAACTGGCCGGGGGCCAGGGCGGCGAAGTCGGTGCCATCGTCCAGGCCCCATTTGGCGTACAGCCGCTCCAGCATCAGTTCAATGGTGTCAATCTGGGCGTCGGTAAAATCCTTGTAGGCGCGAAAAAAGTCCTTGAGGAAGGAGATGTGCTGGCTGAGGAGCGTCCGCTGGCGGAATGTCTCGGGGGCCGTTTCGTCATCTTCGCCGTCAACGCTCCACGCTTTGGGTTCCAGCGGGTTGATGCGGTACCGCCCGTCCATCAGATCCACGAAACACCCGCCCAGGTTGGCGCACAGGTCGATCAGCTCATGCTCGGGATCCAAACAGATGACAGACTTTCCGCTCTCCAGGATGTTGCAAAGCAAGAGCTTCAGAAGGTAGCTCTTGCCCTGTCCGGAGTTGCCCAAAATGAGGACGCTGGCGGTGGTCTTGTCCTCGGCGCGGCGGTCCAGGTCGACGATGACATTGGAGCCGTAGCGATCCCGGCCCACATAGAAGCCCCGGGGGTCGGTCTTGCCGGAGTAGTTGAAAAAGTCCAGGTTCGCCACGCTGGACGCGGGCAGCACCCGCTCAAACTGGCCCCCAAAGGCGTTGAACCCCGTGGGGTTGGCGGACTGGAAGCCCTCCCGCTGGCGCAGCAGCAGGGGGTCTGGGGTGAGCTTGCACCGGGCCAGCTCGGCGGTGACGAAGTCCTTCAGGACGGAGAGCTTTGCCGTATCCGGGGCGCTGATGTCGATGAATACGGCGCAGTGGATCAGCGGCTCCCGGCTGCGGTGCATCTGGGTGACCAGCGCGGCCACGTCCTGGAGATCGCTCTCCGCCGCCACAGACTGCTGGAGGTCGTTGGTGTTGGAGCGGGTCAGACGGTTTTTATTGCTGGCGTTCTGGATGATCTGCTTCTCCTCCGCGGCGGTGACCTGCCGGGCGTAGAGGGAGAGGTTCACCCCGTCCTTCGCCCCCAGGCGGCTCAGCAGGGCCAGTTCCTCGGTGGATGCGGCATAGCCCCGCAGGGCCAGAAAGGTGTGGTACCCGCAGCCGATGATGGCCTGGTCGGTGTTGAACTTCACCACCGAGGGGGCGGCCATGTCCAGGAAATCCTTGGGCTTGGATGGGGCAGCGGGTTTGGGTGCCGCTTTCTTCTTCTGTACTTTCTTAGCCATGGCGCACCGCCTCCTCACCGTCAAAATCGGGAAAGGACTCCGTGGCCATGTCCCGCTGGTAGTAGACGGACAGGATGCGCTTGATGTCCTGAGCGTCTGCCAGCCGGACGTGGAAGCCCCCGTCCCGGAGGCTTTTCTCCGTCTGCTGGGGATCCGCCGCGCTGTCCTTATCCACCGGGTACACCAGGGCGAACTCCCGGGCCGAGGCGGTGGTGGCCTGGATATCGTCCAGGTGGGCGGCGTCCTGACGCAGCAGCTCCCGCACGGCGGGGAGGGGCTCTGCCTCCAGCCGCCGATGGTAGAAGTCCTGGTTGGCCTGGAAGGATTCCCGGGAGTCCATGGCCAGGAAGCGCACCGCAGGGGTGGCCCGGAGCAGGTTGGTGAGGGCGGTGACCCGCCCCCGAACCCCCTCCGGCGAGAGGACGGACAGGTTGTCCGGCCTGAGCATAAAAAAGACCAGCTCCCCTTTGGCGGTTTTCACGCCGTGATCGGTGAGCTGGCTGATGCCCATGAGCTGGCGGGTGGACTGGCGCTCCCGCAGCTCTTTTTTCTGTTTTCGGTTCAAGTTTCAGATTCCCTCCATTCAAAGTATTGCTGCTTCAAAAACAGGAAGCACATGGCGTAGCGCAGAAAGTCCAAGATGCTGGAATCCTCCAGCCGGATGCTGAGGAAGGCGTACAGCACCGTGGCGATGAGCGGCGGCACCAGGCCCAGCTGGGCCAGCGCCAGCACCGACAGGATGAAGCCCACGCCGATCACCGCCACGTCCCGCAGCGCCCACAGCCATAGGGTGGGCTTTGCCTTCAGGTTGTTGGGGTAGATGTACATTGAAATTCATTCGCCTCCGAGCCTGCGGCGGGCTGGTACACCGCCACAGGGATATTTCGTTTCTTGCAGTTGTCGATCACATACTTTGTCCCTCTGGATCTACCGTCCCAGAAGGCCAGGACAAAGTCGGCGTACTCGATGATGGTGATGTTCCGCCGCAGGGGCGCGCCCCTGCCGTATTTTTCGTACTCCGGCAGAAACTCGGTCAGCTTCAGCCCGTGCCGCAGGGCGTAATCCTTAGCGCAGGCGTCAATGCCCCGCGCCCCGCCCGATACGATTTCAGTGACTCCCTCTGGGAGATAGTCCTCCAGATGATCCACATGAAGCCCTCTCGAGCCGATGACAGCTATCTTCATTGTCTGTCCCCACTTTCATTTTATAGATATACAGCATATCCAATTAGGAGATTATACCACAGCATGGATATAAAATAAATGCACAATATATCTATGCGGGGTGATCTTATGGCAGTCAAGAGCGTTTCTATTCGGATCGAGGAGGAGATGCTGGAGAAGCTGGGATATGTGGCAGACTATGAGGGCCGCTCCATCAACAGCCACGTGCTTGTGCTGATCCGGGAGAATATCAAAGGTTTTGAGCGGGAACACGGAGCCATTGAGGGGGCGGTCAGCCCGGATGTGAACGTAAAGCCGCCCCGGAAGGGCTGAATGTCCCATGGAACGGCATGACCAGGCCCGCCACCAAAGCCGCAAAGCTGCCCTGTGCGGCATGATGGCAGCACTGTCCGTGGTGATCCTGTGCCTGGGCGGAATGATCCCGCTGGCCACCTTCGCCTGCCCCATACTGGCCATGGTGTGCCTGATCCCCGCAGTCTGCGAATACGGGCAGGGAACCGCGCTGCTCCTCTATGGGGCGGTGTCTATCCTGGGCCTGCTGCTGTGCCCGGACAAGGAAATTGCATTTCTCTACGCTTTCCTGGGCTGGTATCCCGCCGTTCGGGCCCGGCTGGATTGCATCCCGAAGACAGCGCGCTGGCTGGTGAAGTGCGGGCTGTTCAGCGCCGCCATGCTGGCGATGTACGCCCTCCTCCTGTACCTGTTCCGCCTGGAGACGGTGGTAGAGGAGTTCGCCGAATACTCAGCGGCTATGACGGCGGCGCTGCTGGTACTGGGGAATGTGACGTTCCTGGTCTTTGACCAGGCACTGGCGCGGCTCACCACCCTGTATCAGAAAAAGCGGAAGGCAAGATGAATGGCCGCAGCCTGTGGGCTGTGGCCATCCCGCTTGTTTTCTGTTCAGCCGCTACCCCTCCGCGCCGCCGATGGACACCATGGCTTCCAAGCACCACACCGCGTGTTCCTTCAGTGTCCGCAGCAGCACCATCTCCGCGGGATTCAGCGCGTCCAGTGGCTCGACCCGCCCCAGGGGGTACATATCAATGCCCAAGGCGAGGCAGTCCAGGAACATCTCGCCGGGGTGGTGGATGTGGGGGTGTACGCTGGCCTCGCCCCAGTGGGGGAGCCGCACCCGGTAGCTCTCGCTGACCACTTTGCCGGATTGATCCTTCCGGCTGCTGTTATCCCAGGTCAGCGCCACGACTGGCCGCCTCCTTCCGTTCCGCCTCGTCCAGCGCCCGCTGGATCAGGCCCAGCACGAACTCCTTCTGGCTCACCTTTTTGCCGGTGCGGGCACTCTCCTGTTCCAGGAGCTTCTTCAGCCGCTGAAACATCTCCTCCGGCATCTGGAAGGCCATGGTGCGCATCCCTTTTTCCATTTTTTCATTCCCTCCCTCGTAGTAGTTGGTGAGCAGCTGGGTGATGTACGCGCTCAGGGTCACCCCAGCCTGCTCCTGTGCCGCCCGAACCCGGCTGTGCAGTTCTGCCGGGATCATAGCACACAGATTTTTTTGATTTTCCGCCATATTGACGTCCTCCTCTCCGTTTTTGTAACGCAAGTATACCGGCAACCAGGCCGAATAGCTATTCACCATACCCAACGAAGATACCGGCTGAAACGAAGCGAAACCAACAACGTCGTCGCAAGCTTCATATCCCTCGCTCCCGCCTGACGGCGGAAGCTCGGTCATTTCGCTGCTCCTCCTTTCCCCATGCGACCCGCTTCGCTGGGCTCGCGCGGGGGCCCCATTAGCTGGCCCTTAAAACCAGGGCCATCCCATGCATCAGGTATTCCACGCACGGGATGGCCACGCTGTTGCCGAGCGCACGGTATCTGGGGGAGTCCGCCGCACCGGGCAGATTGGTCCAATCGTCAGGATAGCCCTGGAGACGTTCGCACTCCCTTGGTGTTAGACGCCTTATAAGCAACGGAGCTTCCACCACTAATTTGTCTTGTGAGACATACTGGGAGTTGGGCCCTTTGCTGTCACCAGCGGTGAGTGCGCCAACGGTTTCCTGATATATGAGGTCGGTCACATCCTTCTGCTGGTGGGCGCTTTGGGTGGAGGCCACGCCGTCCTTTTGGAACTTGTCGCACCGCTGGCGGGCAAATACGGCGTGGTGGTCGGTGGCGGTCAGGGTATAGGCGACATCCTCCTGTATGCCGAGTCCGTTCCCGCCGTTTTCCGGCTGGCGGTCGATGGCGTTGCCGGTGATGCAGAACACGGGTTCCTCCTCCTGCATGACAAGGCTGAGGTTGTTCCCGCCTGTGCCAGCCCTGGCAGATAGGGTGGGCGCAACTTTGTGGGGGCCTGTATATCTCGCATCGATTCCATGATTTTCAAACACAAGAGGCTGATGCCCGTGTTCCTGGGCCCGGAGCGTGCCTGCCACATCTTCTGAACACTCCATGATCTGCCCGCCCTGGTCGTTGAGGCACAGCACGGACGGCATCATATTTCCGCTGGCGGCTGCTTTCAACGTGGGGGCCACTTCCTCTTGGTAGCCTATGCTCCCGGCAGACGGACCCGCCCCGGCACAGAAGCCAGCGGCAAAAACCAGCCCGCCCGGTTTGGCCTCGCCGCTGTTGATGGTGGGGGACACGCCCTCCGGCGCGGTGATCCGGGCCTGCTGGGTGTCCCAGGGGGTGAGGCAGGCCCCATACCCTGCGGTATCTCCGTCCAACACCAGCCCACCGGGATTTCTCCCGCCGCAGCCGTCGGCACCCGCCAGAGTGGGCGCGGTGCCCTCGGGCGTGAAGATGCGGGTCTGCTGAGTGTCCCAGGGATTCAGGCAGTCCGCGGTCAGGATGCAGGGATAGCCCTGTCCCGCCTGTCCGCCGCCCCCGCTGAGGGATGTGTGCCGCTCCGGGGTCAGGAAGCAGTCGCCGTTCCCTTTGCTCACAATGCCCGCCACAAGGGTTTGCTGCTTCTCGTCGCCGCAAGCTCCATATCCCTCGCCCCCGCCTTGCGGCGAGGTCTCACTCATTTCGCTGCGGCTCCTCTCCCCACCGAACCCGCTTCGCTGGGCTTCGGCGGGGGCCCCGTCGGGCTGCGCAGGCAGCGCCCCCGCCACATCATGTAAGTCACGAACCTCATCACGCTGGTTGGCGGCAAAGGCCGTTGCTGTCCCACCACCTGGGAGCGGTGTGAGGTAGACCGTTAGCCCCGCCTGCGCGTTCAGCGCCGCCTCCAGTTGGGGTGGCAGGGGCTTGCCCCGCTCACGGGCCCGGCGCAGGATACCCAGGCAGGCTTTCCGGGATAAATAGTATTTGCGGGGCGGTGAGTCCTCCAAAATCTGCGATAAGGAAGATACGCGCCCTTCTCTGGGCGAGACCCCAGTGTTGAGCGTCCATGACCCTCCAAGCCAGGGAGAAAGAATCTCCCAATAGAATTCGCCCAGCAAATTGCCATGGCCAGGGGTGAGGTCGAGGGACATGAACGGGATAGCCACTAATTTTACAGATCTCCTCGAGGACGATCCGGAAGTCCTCCCCCTTCGGGGAGCCCGAACTGAATGCTCCTGGCACGTTTTCCCAGCATAGGAATCGGGGGCGAATAGAACGAGCTGTTCTCCCTCGCAGTACATCTGCCGCTCTCATCTCCTTTACAATGCGGATTTGTTCCATAAACAGGCCGGAACGGGCCCCCGCGAGACCGGAACGGGTTCCCGCCACGCTGAGATCCTGACACGGGCTGCCCCCGCAGATAATATCCACCGGGGGCAGCTTGGCCCCGTCCAGCTTGGTGATATCCCCCACATGGATCATGCCGGGGAAGTGTTTTTGGGTCACACGGATAGGGAACGCCTCGATCTCGCTGGCCCAGACGGGTACGATACCATTGCGCACAGCCGCCAGCGGGAAGCCGCCGATCCCGTCGAACAGGGAGCCCATGGTCAGCATAGCGCCATGGAAGGGCCGGGGGGCTGCTCTGGCCCTTCGTCCCAGCACAGTTCATCAGGGGGACGGTAGAGGATCTCATCCATGCTGACACGCCGCACAGGGATGTCCAGCTCCTCAGCCAGTTCACGCTCGTTTGCCATACCAGGGCTGACGATATCGCCGCACAGCCACAGCTCGTCGCACAGGGCCAGCATCTGATTTCCCATCCTCATCCCCAACTCCCGCTGGGCGGGGTCATTGTCATCCAGCATCTGGGGGTACAGCAGATGGGGCGCGAAGGGGGTGGCCCCCTGCGAGATGGCGTTCAGGCAAGCCTGCCGCGCGAAGGAGAGGTTCGTTTCCGCGTTCCCGGACAGCGGCGAAGCAATGTATACCAGTTTTCGCATCAATGATTTTTCTCCTTCCAAGTTATTTCCCGCCAACTACGCTGGCGATGACCTTGGTGGTGCTCACCGCCATCTGGGCGGTGTGGACGGCGGAGGTGAGGCTGGCCTTAGTGGAGGTGTCCAGCCCGAAGGCCCCGGCGATCCGGGGCACCTCGCCCGCGGACAGCATCAGCCCCAGCCCCAACAGGGCGTGGTCGCTGAACACCATCAGCCCCGCCACCAGGATGGTGGATTGGAGGAACGCCGTCAGGCACAGGCCCACGATCTGCTTGCACCACTGGGTGAAGCCGTCGCTGTAGCCCCGGGGTACGCTGAACATATACAGCGCGCCCACCGCGATCTGGATGAGCAAGATACCGCCCCGCTTCAGATTGGCGAAGAACACCTTCAGCACGGCATAGGCCATCAGGATCACGCAAAACAGCATCATGATGGGGTTGAAGCTGGGGCCGTTGAAAATGAAATCCACCCCGGAGGCGATCAGCCCTTCCGGGGTGGTGAGCTTGGTGATGATGTTCTGCCCGATCTCGCCGATCCCTGTCCCCAGCCCGGTGATGCCCGCGGTGAAGCTGGCCTGCAATGACACGGACAGGGCATACAGCCGGACGGGGACGGTGGAGAACAGGCTCACCGCCAGAAAGCCCTTGAGGCAGTTGATGGCGGTATGGCGGATATTCCCCCGGCCCGAGGAGTATTCGATGCCGAACTCAAAACAGGCCACCACCAGGCTCACCCCGAACAGGGCCCAGCCCAGTTGGTTGAAGAACCGCACCACGGCCTGCACCCAGGGCAGGTCGAACAGCTCCACCCCCATGTTGCCCATGAGGGCGAAGAAGGCCCCCAGAAAACCCACCGCCTGGCTGTATGCCCAGTCCAGCAGCTC
>ERZ777305.2366-NODE-2366-length-16443-cov-90.817305_pt1 | contig 16443 bp, 7 predicted proteins | sample MGYA00374965_ERZ777305 | MGnify/ENA primary metagenome ERZ777305 (study PRJEB29328, sample SAMD00013331) | mouse gut metagenome | study: EMG produced TPA metagenomics assembly of the Metagenome analysis of fecal microbiota from mouse which was promoted... | reverse complement strand
ATGCTGCTAAATCGGCTCCCGAATATTAACATTCATTATTAAACACCCTCTAAATTCAATTGGTTAAAGACTAACATTCAGACCGAAAGTGAACATACGCTGTGAAGGATAGCGGGCATAGTCAACGCCTCTAAGAAGCACGTTCTGGTTATAAGCACCGATTTCAGGGTCATAACCCTTATATTTGGTGAATGTGTGCAAATTCTGAATGTTGCAGTAAACGCGAAGAGACTCTACGCTGAATTTACGTGTGAACGAAGCCGGGAGAGTGTAGCCGACAGAGAGGTTCTTGATGCGCAGATAAGAGGCGTCTTCCACGTATACATTGCTTGTACGTGAGTTCTGATTGGAAGCGGACTGGTCGATACGATAGGTTGTCGCACCGGGATTTGACACGTACATGTTTTGAAGAGTACGACCGCCTTCGGGATCGATCAGAGCAAGTTTTGCATAATCGCATACAGAAGCGAGTGTTGACCAGCGGTTGGCAGGGTCGCTCTGCTCTTGCAGGAGATAATTGTATCCGTCATTTCCAACCGAACCGGTTAGGAAGAGGTTAAAGTCGAGACCTTTCCATGTAATAGTGTTATTGAAACCGAATGTGAATTTCGGCTCAGGATTACCTATATATGTACGGTCTTTTTCATCGATAACACCGTCACCGTTGATATCCTCATAAATGTAGTCGCCATACCATACACCGGTGCCTTCAGCAATCTCCTTATTTTCAGGTATCGCCACGAAGCGGGGATTACCGGTAGAATCAAGGATAAAGTCACCGTTGGCATCCTTCATGTAGAAGTCGCTCTCTTTCTCGAACATACCGATCACCTTGTAGCCATAGAACTGTGCCACGGGGTTACCGACTGTAGTATATGTGAACACATCGTTGCCAATCTTACCCTGAATACCTGTGCTTTCGGTGTAAAGATCAAGCACCTTATTTCTGTTCAGAGAGAAGGTCAAACCTGAGGTCCATGAGAAATCACGATTTGAGATATTCACAGTGTTAAGGGTGAATTCAAAACCTTTGTTGCGCATCTCACCGGTATTTACCCAAGGAGACTGAATGGCACCGCTGATATAAGCCGGAAGAGCCGCCTGCATCAGAAGGTTATCGGTGTTCTTAAGATATGCATCGAAAATGAACTCGATACGATTATTGAATAAAGTCAGGTCAAGACCAACGTTATATGAATGGGTTTCCTCCCATTTCAACTTGCTGTTGGCAAATTTGCCGGGATAAAAACCTGTACCCCATGGAGTAGCCACGGTTGCCATAGTGGCACCGTAAGCGTAGTTGCCGGCATTCTGGTTACCTACGATACCCCAACCGAGACGGAACTTAGCATCTGAAAGCCAAATAACATCCTTGAGGAAAGCCTCGTTTTTCAATCGCCATGCGATAGCTGCAGATGGGAACCAACCCCAACGATTGTCTTTACCGAATGCTGAAGAACCATCGGCACGGAGAGTGGCTGTGATAAGGTAACGATTGTCAAAATTGTAGTTCAAACGTCCATAGTATGATTCGATTGCGAATGTACCGCTACCGCTACCGTTTGTGGCAGTCTTAAGGTCACCAACGTTTATGGCATGGATGTTATTAAAGAGGTATCCGGTACGAGCGGCAGAAAGATTCTCCCATTTTGATTCCTGAGATTCGTGACCAGCCATAACATTAACGCTATGTCTGCCAAAATCCCTCATAAAGGTGACATACTGCTTGAAACTGGTGTAACGGCTGTTTGAAGCAGAGCGTTCGCTCTTGCTTGTCTGCTTGAACTGACCAAGCTTCATCTCAGGCTGGAAATAATAGGAGTTACCACGGTCAAATGAGCCACCGTATTCGATACGGGCGGTAAGACCGGGCATGAAGGTAATGGTTGCGTATGCGTTAATCAAAGCCTGAAGACCCTTGTTATAGTTCTCACGGGTGAGCGCATCGGCAAGAGGGTTGGTGTAGTAGATACCGAGCTGGTTGTTTTCCTGATAGCCCCAAGATCCGTCAGGGTTCTTGGCAGGCACTTCGGGAAGCTGGCGGAGCGCAGTGAGGATGACATTGTTGTCATCGATTGTATTGTTGCGCTTGGTGCGTGACAGTGAGGACTGCGCACCGACCTGAAGCCAATCGGCAACCTTGGTATCGACATTTATACGAGCTGTGAAACGTTCAAAGCCTGAACCTACAGCGATACCGTCTTGGTCAGTGTAGCTACCGCTGATAAGGAACTGTGTAGCTTCGCTACCACCGCTGATGGTCACCTGATGATTCCACATGCCGGCATCATTGAAAATCTCTTTCTGCCAGTCGGTACCGTCACCAAGGATAGAGGGATCGGCAAATTCAGGACGTTCGCCCCAACCGAGCACCTCGACACGTTCATTGTAGAGCTGCGCATATTGACGGAGATTCATGGTCTTAAGGCGTTCGGGAATCTGCTGGAGAGCGTAGTAACCTTCGTAGGTCACACGAGTCATACCGGCTTGACCGCGCCTTGTAGTGATGAGAACGACACCGTTAGAAGCACGTGAACCATAGATCGCAGTTGCTGACGCATCTTTGAGGACTTCCATTGACACGATGTCTGACGGGTTTACGGTAGAGAGGGCTGAGGTTTTACCGTCGGATGACTTACCATCGACAGCCACACCGTCGATCACATAAAGAGGTTCGTTACCGTTAAGAGAGTTGGTACCACGGATAGCGACCGAGATACCACCACCGGGTGAACCGGAGTTCTGAGTCACCTGCACACCGGCAGCACGACCCTGAAGAGCCTGATCGACCGAGGTTACCACGGTCTTCTTGATGTCATCAGCGCCGACTGATACCACAGAACCGGTAATGTCGCTACGCTTCATGGTACCATAACCGATAACCACTACGTCATCAAGTTTCAACATGTCGTCCTTAAGAGCGACGTTAACGACACTGTTTTCAATCTTAACTTCGGTTGTCATATAACCGATGTAAGAGAAAATCAGGACATCGCCTTTTGACGCCTTTAAAGAGAAATGTCCGTCAATGTCAGTGGCGACACCTTCGTTAGTGCCCTTTACCAACACACTGACACCAATCAGCGGCTCACCGTCAGATTCGGATGTCACTGTACCCGAAACGGTGATTTTGGGTCCGGTGGCAGCACTGAGTGAGAGTGCGGGGAGCAGCAACAGAGATATTATCATCACTGCCTCGCTGAAGCGAAGAAATAATTGTTTTCGCGAAAATAGTTTACTCATTGCTCATAAGATTTGAGGTTAAATTTATTGTGTTACTATACATTTTTCACGCCAGCAAAATTACCAATAGTCCAGCCGTCGGGATTTAATTTTTGTTAACTATCCGAAGATGGCTAACGACCATAAGGCTAATTTTTGTTGTATAACAGATGTAATTTTGTTAACAGAGGTGAATATATGTTTGATTATGTGTTTTTAAACATATTATTCAGCCCAGTCATCTGTGCGGAATGGAACCAATGGAAGACCTTTAAGGTTATGAATGTTACCTATCGAGAAGTTCTTGAAACAATAGCGTACAGACTTTATCTCAGGTACCTTGTCAGATGACACCTCGATAGCCCTGTTATACCAAAGCTCTTTTGCCTGTGCAGGATAAAACACCTTATCCTCACCGGCAACTTCAAATCCGTCAAGCTCCGCATTCGGAGTAAGACCGTTTTCTATGTTGTCAAGATGGATTATAGCCTTGTTTCCATGGAAATCCACGGATTTAAATTTGGGGTACTCTGTGTCAATACCTTTTATGTCATAAGTGCGATTTGCAGCGAGGAACGCAAGTCTCTCCCCTATCTCCTCCTTTTTAGAGCCATGAATGTCATTGATCTCATAAGGATAGATAAGGTCGGTGGTGCTGATGCAACCGCTGTTAGGGATAATTTCGGCAGCCTTGTGCTGAGCCTCGCGCAAAAACGCAGCTATTGAACCATCGGGATTACCATAGCTCCATGCCGGAATCTCCACAAAATAGAAAGGTAACTCACCCTGCTTCCACTCATCACGCCATATCTTTACCATATCGGCAAGACGTGAGGGATATGTGGCATGACGGCCGACATTAGCCTCACCCTGATTCCAAAGGAAACCTTTCACAGTGTAGCCTGCAAGGGGATGGAGCATGGCGTTATACATCACATTGATTCGTTCCCAAAGGTGGAGCACGGAATCAGGTGTGGCTTTCTCCTTCTCGACATTGCAATCGGGGTACTTGTCGAGCTGCCATTTAGGCATCCAGCCCTCAGCCTGACTGCCGCCGAGAGAACAGTTGATGACACCCACGGGCACATTCAGGATATCGTTAAGTGAGCGGGCAAAGAAATAAGCCACAGCCGAGAACTCTCCGGCATTCTCAGGCTTGCTTTCCTGCCATTTGCCGGGTACCTTTGACTGGGGTTCATATTCACCGCAACGATTGATAGTAGCCACACGGATGCCGGGATATTTACCGGAATATGCTATAGCACGACCACCATTCTCCACGGGCTGACACCAGAAGCCTTTTAAGGGCATTTCCATATTTGACTGTCCCGAGCAGAACCACACTTCACCGATAAGGATGTTTTTAAGCTCTATATCCGAGTTGTCACCTTTGAATGAGATGGTGTGCGGAGCGTAACTTGCCTCCGGGGTTGCAACAGCCAATTCCCAACGACCTGAAGCATCAGCCTTGGCGGTATAGGATTTATCGCTCCAGTCGGGCTTCACTGTAATAGTGGACATCGGAGTGCTCCAACCCCAAAGTTTGGCATCGGATTGCTGCTGGAGCACCATATTGTCACTGAAAATATCCGGCAATTCAATCTCGGCACTTGCCGATAGGGCCATCATCATAGCCACGCCGGTGAGTATATAGCTTTTCATTGTAACGTCTTAATTATCTGATTTTAAGAACGAGTGATATGTCATTAGGTTTTTTGTTGGCAGGGAGATTGACCACAAGTCCGTCAGAAGTACGGCGATGGCTAACCTTACCGGCTCCGAGGAGCTCAACTTTTTTGATCTTACCTTTGTAAAGCGGATTGCCGGCTGCAAGTGACTTTATCACGACCTTACCGTCAGCGGGCCATTCGAGCACATGAGCGTAAATAGCACCGTTCTTTTCCACGAAGCGGATGTCGGCTGATGTATAAGGAGCATTTTTTGACTCGTTGAAACCGGGACCGTCAAGAGGTATAACAGTCTCGGTAGAGGGACCTTCGCCATATACCGCCCAAGGACGTGTGCCGAAAATACCTTCCTTGTTCACATCCATCCAAGCAGCTATATCCTCAAGGATTTTTTCTTCCTTATCGTCAATAGTACCGTTACCTTTGACGGGGACACTGAGAAGCATGTTTCCGTTCTTGCTCACGATGTCAACAAGCATCTGCACAACGGTTTTGGCTGACTTATACCAATTGTCAACATAGCATGAACGGTCGTAATGCCAGTTGCCGAGACAAGTACATGTCTGCCAAGGTTTAGCTTGTCCCTCAGAGGGTACACCTTTCTCAACATCCCATACGATAGCCTCTTTATGCTTATCCTGAAGTTTCTTACCGAATACAACGGCTGACAGTTTGCCATCGTGCAAGCGCATGTTTCTGTTGTAATAATGCGCCACTACATCGAGACCTGTATTGTCAATGGGCCAGAATGGGAGCACACTGTCATCGAAATATACCAAGTCAGGGTTATAACGATTGATCATATCGACAGTGCGGTTGAAGAAATTATCGTAATATTCCTGTGAAGGAACTGAGGTACCCTCAGCCCAGTCCCAAGTCCAGCCATGACTGATGGAATGTTTCTGAACATACAGTTCCTGAGGATCATAGCCTTCCCACCATTTACCTTTGCCATCCTCTTTGGTCACCACTCGGGCATCGTATGATATACCTGCGTGAGAACCAGCCTTATCAGCACCTTGCGCAGTCTCATACCAAGTCCACGCATGTGAGGAATGGATACTTACACCGAAAGGAAGACCGAACTTGCGGGCAGCCTTTTCCCATTCGGCAAGAATGTCTCTTTTGGGACCCATATTTACAGAATTCCATTTCTGATATTTGCTGTCCCAAAGGTCCATATTGTCATGATGGTTACCCATTGCGAAAAAGTATTGCGCACCTACCCTTTTATAGAGTGCAACAAGCTTTTCAGGATCCCATTTGTCGGCTTTCCATTCATTTATCACATCCTTGAATCCGAATTCCGACGGATGTCCGTATTTCTCCAAATGTGCCTTGTAAGCTCGACCGCCTTCCTCATACATGCCGCGCGCATACCAGTCGCCAGTCTCAGGCTGACATTGGGGACCCCAGTGCGCCCATATACCAAATTTCGCATCACGGAACCATTCAGGTGTTTCGTATTGCGACAAAGACTCCCATGTAGGAGAAAATTTTCCCTGTTCGGCAGGTTCACGCTGTGCGAAAGATGTGGCACTGCAAGCCAAAGCCGCCATAGTCACAGTAAGACTGCGTAGTTTGTTTTGTATCATTGTTTTAAGGTTTTAGATTATCCGATTTAAGATTTTTATAAAATAAGATAGATGCTGCCACTGAATGGCACATAGTTAAGCTGCATATTCTTCTGTCCGGAGGGACCGAGTTGTGCAGGAGATTGGAATTTCGTGCCGATGGCAGGAATTGCAGACATGAATCCAAGGCTTGATTTCGGGAATGGAGGCACTGTATGTCCCTTTCCGGCAAACTTCGGGCTTTGCGGAGTCAGCATCTGGAAGAAAAGTCCTGAGCGAGAAGGCACGAGGGTAAAATCACCTTCGGAGGTCTTCACCGTGACAGCCCTGCAATCTGAATGATAGCCCTTGAATTCGGGGTAATCCCAAGATTCACCGGTGACAGTGTTGTTGTATTCCTTAAAGTGTCGTCCGAAAGTAACACCGTCAAGACGGTTTTTCCACACACGATAAGGACCGTTGCCAATCCATTCCATAGCAAGGATCTTTTCTTCCGGATAGTCAAATCCGACACCTATATAATCGACCTCGCCGTCAACAGAGAAATTGTAATCTATCCTCGGAGCGTCGGACGGTGAGAATATCCATTTTATCCATTGCCTGTCATCAAAACGAGGCTCGACCACGTATGTGTCGCCATCACGGTAGCAGACAAGTTCCTTAAACTTATTGCCGGAGGTAGCTATTGCCGGGAAACCTTGAAGCGAGATATGACCTTTGGGTGTGTCTATCCCCTCCAATCGTCCTGTGACCTTACTGAATTTGTATGACTTACCGTCCTGAACGATTGTGATGAAGGTATCATTCTCCCTCATTTCAACCGCTCCGGGAGTTCCGACATTTTTCAGACGTTTCTGCAAACGGTCATTACCAAGCGGACTGTTATAAGTGTATATGTGCCGACCGTGAGGGTCAGTGACAGAAATCGCAATCAGGTCATGGTTATACCATCCGTCAGGGAGAGTGAAACGAACCTCTCGACGCTCGCCGGGAAGTATTTCAGGCGATGGGAGATTGCCCTCAGTCACTACTGTCTGCTCAAATCCACCTTTATTATTATTGGAAATGTCACACAGCGTATAACTGAAACCACACTCTGACAAATTGGTGAACATATAATCGTTCTCTATACGCAGCTCAAGTTCGGGAGACTCGGTAAGAACTCGGTTTACAATACGTACCGGAGACCATATATCCTTAACTGCATAGAAGCTTCCCTCCTTCTCACGATGCGGACCGACTATGCCGTCGGGGGCAAGATCATAACGGCAATCGATGCTGTCGTTCATATCCGAGCGCACAAGACCTTCGTCGAGCAACGCCCATATAAATCCTCCTGCCGGAGCACGATGCTTCATCATCACATCCCAGAAATCACGCAACGATGCAGCTGCACCACCGTCAAACACACCATGCATAAACTCTGTCGGGTAGAAAACATCATTGTCATAGATTGCAGAGTTCACCACATAATTATAATCTGGATAATGCTTGGTGTCAGTGCCACGAAAACGTTCCCAAGGATGCATTACAAACCGTTGCTGGAGATCATACAGCTTATAGTCGTCATCAACATCAGTGTTCCATCCACCCTCGTTACCGTTAGCCCAAAGAACTATCGAAGGATGATTGCGGTCACGCTCTACAACTGATTTTGCAAGACGGCGAGCCACACCTGTATCATACTTTTTCTGCCAGCTGCACAGTTCGTCAATCACGAGCAGACCTATAGAGTCACATATCTCAAGGAAATCCTTGTCAGGGGGATAGTGAGACATGCGAACGGCGTTCATATTCATATCCTTTATAAGCTCCGCATCGGCAAGAGAGATGTCACGGGAGAGTGTTCGTCCGCTCTCAGGATGGAAACAGTGGCGGTTGACACCTTTAAATATTATACGACATCCGTTCAGATAGAAACCGTCGGCGGGACGAAATTCCACTGTGCGGAAACCGATTTTTTCATCCACCTGATGCTTTACCGCACCATTCTTGCCAACAAGTTCAGCCACGACACGATAAAGCACCGGATGCTCTTGGGTCCAAGGCTTAACACCGGTTACCTTTGTGCGCAGCGTGTCCCCGGCATTTCCTGTGACGGTAGCCAATACCTGTTTGCCGTCAAGCGTTTCAACACGTACCCTTACGTTTCCGGGATTTTTCCGAGAAACCACAGGACACACCGCAAGTGAGCCGTCGGCACGGGCATCAACAGCGAGCGATTCTATATGCTGCAACGGCTTTATCTCAAGATATACCGGGCGATATATACCTCCGAAAAGCCAAAAGTCAGTCTGACGTTCGGCACGATATATCGAACTGTCAGCCGGACATTTGCGGACTTTCACTTCAAGCAGATTTTCCTTGCCGTAGTTCAGACGGTCAGACAGATCATAAGAAAACCTATAGAAACCGCCCTCATGTGTATCACCGACCTTCTTACCATTAAGTTTAACCTCGGTATCGGTCATGCTACCTTCAAAAACAAGGCTAACGTCATTACCTTTCCAAGCCTTATCGGCAAAGAATTTATGGCGGTAATATCCGGTCTCATCCGACTCCTTAGGCTCTTCCCAGCCATAATAATATGTGCCGAAGCCTTGAGTTTCCCAACACGAAGGAACTTTTATCTGCGCCCATTTTCCGCTGTTACGACCGGAACTGCACATAAAATCCCATTTGACATCACTGTCTTTGTCAATTCCCGACAGATAATGCCTCACGGTCTGCGGAGGTATGTTGCCGGCAAACACCGCCAACACACCTGCGAACAGAGTTATTATTATCGCTGAAATACGATGCTTCATTTTGCTATACAGGTATTATCAGTTGCTACTTTTTACGCAATATAGCGACATCCCACGGACCCACTGTTATGCTGTCACCTTGGTTAACGGTCTTACCGGTAAGCAGATCAACTGATGCCGCACGGCGATGCTCCACAGTGACCGGAGAGCTGCTATAATTGAAGAGATAGTTAATCTCCTTGCCCTTACCATTGACACCTGAGCGCATAATCACCGGGAAACGATACTCATCGTCAGCTATCAGACCCTTTTCGACGGCTGCGAGCCTTACAATCTTATCGATCAATGCCTGAGAGGGATATGTGCCTATATAGTAGAGTTTACCTTTACCATAATTATTTTCAGTAATAGCGGGCCATTGACCAAAGAAAGGATGGTCGGCATAAGCAAGAGGTTTAGCGGTCTCCGGGACAAGGAATTCATACCATGTGCCGATACTGTTATTGTCACCTAATCCGAACGCATTGTCACGAAGCTTCATATCGTGAATGGTGGAGTATTCCTGATAATAGAATCCGCAAGCCTTACGCAACGGACCGGGAGCACACACAGGACGAACTGCGGAATGTTCATTGCAATAAGCGCTCTTATGCATCATCACAACTGTGCCGCCGTCATGAACAAACTTATCAATAGCCATAAGCAAACTGTCGTCAGCCACATAGAGCGGAGGTATGACAAGCATAGAATACTTGCTGAAATCTCTCATTTTATCACAGGGTACAATATCTGTCTCTATGTTCTGAGTATAAAGAGCTCTGTGAGCGAGATGCACGGGATAGTTGGCAGTGGTAGGATAACCGCCTCCATTAGAATAAGGCATAAATTCGAGAGCATGATGCGAATCATGGCTATAGAGTATGGCTACCTTATTATCCTTCTTCAGATTAACAATATCCTTGCCGATTTTTGAAAGCTCACCGGCAGTACGCTGAAATTCCTTATAGACCCTGTTGGGTTCAAGGTCATGACCTATCACCCCGCGCCAATATGTTTCCTGTCCGTAATGAAGAGTAGCCCAATGCCAATACTCCACCATGTTGGCTCCGGCAGCGTAATGGGAATACACATTCTGACGCAATTGGTTGTCATAAGGGGGATATTGGCTCTTTGAATCCCAGCCGGTACCCTGAGCGTTGGTCTCTGTGATGAGATAGTTATTGCCAGCCACAGTTCTCATATAGTCACCGGCGTAAGCTATCATTTGTCCGTCCTGTCCGTCCTGCACACCGTGATATACATTGATTGCGGGATAGGTCATCTGCTTGAATGACTCCACCTGATCCACATTATGAAACGCCGGCATGAAGCAATGTGTCACGAACTGGTCGGGGCGCTTGTATTCGTTCACAATATCGCACTGCCAATTCAAAAATTCAGCAATCCTTTTACGGTTATAGCGTTCCCACTCATTCTTATATGAAGGATTGGTGACGCCATCACGTTCGTAAAATTCCTCCCAGCTATTTATATTCATTCCCCAATAGTTCATCCCCCACTCTTTTGTCAGGAGATTAAGGTCGCCGCCAAACTTATCCTTTATATAATTACGGAAGCCGATAAAGTAATCACGGTTGTTGACACCTCTTGATTCAAGTTCGTTATCGACCTGATAGCCTATTACGGCAGGATGTTTGGCATAACGCTCCATCATTTTGCGAATTATACGCTCGCTGTAGAACATATATGTCGGATTAGTAAAATCCATATTCTGACGGATTCCATAATGCGACTTCTCGCCATTCATTTTGTCTGACAATACCTCGGGATGCTTATGCGCAAGCCATGCGGGGATGGAATAAGTGGGTGTGCCGAGTATTACCTTGATACCTGCGGCATGAAACTTATCCAAGATGGTATCCATCCACTCAAAATTGAATTTCCCTTCCTGAGGCTCAAACAGACCCCACGATGACTCTCCGACACGCACGACATTAAGTCCAGCCTCCTTCATCATGGCAATGTCCTTGTCAAGACGTTCGTATGGCATATATTCATGATAATATGCCGCACCATAAAGAGGTGTATCAAAGAGATATTCAGCACTGAGCTGCATGGAAGCAGCCATAGCAAGCAATCCTATAAAATATTTTTTCATGGTTATTCCAAATTTTAATGTATAGAACTGATTTATATACTATTATTTATCTTTTTCCACAAATTCAAACCAGTCAAAATCCGCAGGGTTTGTGTTATCCTTACCATTACCGGAAGCATACATAGCGACGTAAACACCTGTAAAGCCGGATATGACTTCATTAGAGAGATTTTTTGTTGACGCTTTACTTACAAGTTTTGAAGGGCTGTCCTCATTGTCCTTTACCCAGAAACTATATTCATCAGGGGTGGCGCTTATACCTAATATCACATCACCGTCAGGTATCGGCTCATAATTCACCTCAGCCACTTCGTCATTGAGATATTTGCGCATCATCACCACTTTTTCGCCATCATGTTTTGTGACGAGAAAATCGTAATGGTTTTTGTCATTGCCTCGTATAACAAGACCGGCTTCCTCATTTTCGGCAACAGGCTTAAATGACATTTTAGTAGAGATTTCAGCGTTGAGGGATGTTTGTCGGCGACCCACAAAAGCCGGTGAATCGTTCTGCTTAAACGAGAGAGCCGAGCCGTTCAATCTAAGATGTCCCGGATTGGCGGTCAAAGACCAGTCCTTATCGTATGGATTACGCAGGAAATTCCAGTGAAGAGATAATTTTTCGCCATTAAAATCATCACGTGCCGGCTCCTTTTCCCAAGGATGCCATGGAAGATTCGGGCGTTCATATTCCTCCTTCACCACACCGTCTGTGCTCACTTTGGGCCATCCGTCGGCACTCCAAGTTATAGGAGCGAGGAATGTTTCACGACCGATATGTTGGTATTTACCATTTTGCGGACGTATGCCAAGACACACAGCCCACCAGCTGCCATCCTGAAGTTGCACGAGATCGGCATGACCTATAGCTTGGAAAGGATGGTCAGGCACATTCATATTTGAAAGCACAGGATTTAACGGGCTTGGCTCGTAGGGACCGTAAGGATGTTTGCTACGCTGAATCACCTCACGATGCTCGTAACCTGTGCCTCCTTCGGCTGACATTATGTAATAATAATCACCGATTTTGTAGAAGTGTGGTCCCTCGGGAGACGAGCCGCCAAGCCCCGAAGCTATCATAACTCGCGGACCCTCCTCTTTACCTGTGGTTACATCTATTGTCCCAAGCAAAAAGCTGCCGTTGTTATCGGGGGTCAGGTAATATGTCTTACCATCATAAAAATCGAGCGATGGGTCAACCCACCATTGGTCAACCCATACAGGTTCTGACCAAGGTCCGGCAGGATTTTCGGCACTCACAATCGAAATGCCATGTGAGCCTTCACCACCATAATTGGTGCCTATGATAAAAAATTTCCCATCGTGGTAGCGCAATGTGGGAGCATACTGTCCGCCGGAAGTCCCGGCACCTTTAAGAGGATTGCTCGTTGGTGTAGAAAGCGCATGTCCGATAAGTTTCCAGTTCACCAAATCCTTGCTGTGATATATCGGGAGTCCGGGATAATATTCAAAAGTAGATGTGACCAGATAGAAATCATCACCCACCCTACAGATACTCGGATCGGGATTCATACCCGTGAGTATGGGGTTACGAAAAGTATCCTTCGCCTCAGCAGAAGAAACAATCATAGCAAAAAAAGCTGCCAACAATACAATTTTTTTTCTCATAAACACAATAGTTCCATTTATTATACGCAAAGTTAGTTTTTGTTGCCAAAACCATGAACCTACCATAATATACAAATGAGGGAGATTGGTTAAAACGGCCTTTAACAATGTTATCAAATAGCTATATTTTTGTTAATTATTTTTTATACATTATTATCCATCAATAGTTTATACTTTCAGCAAGATAACATTCAATAATCTAATAAATGTTATCAGCATAAGGTTTCAGAGATTATTTTAATTAATTTTGCGATACAAAACCAATCAATGATGAAGCTTATAATTTCAACCCTTTTACTTCTAATATCATTAGGTGCCACAGCAACCGATGACATACGGTTCATGCACCTCTCCATAAAGGACGGATTGAGCGATAATGAAATCAATCACATAACTCGTGACTCCCGTGGATTCATTTGGGTTTCCACCGGGCATGGGCTTTCACGATATGACGGATATTCTTTCAAGAATTTTTTTAGAGACAGCAATGATCCATACTCGCTCCCTTTCGTTACCGCTCTCAATGTTCAGGAAGACTGTAACGGCTATCTATGGGTATATTTCAGTTCGGCAAAATACTCATGTTATGACCCGAAAAAGGAGGTGTTTATTGATGCTGAAAAAATACTTTCAGAAAAATATGGCATAAACGAAGCTCCGACCCTTGTATATATCGATTCCAATAAGGATCTCTGGATGGAGACATCCAAAAGGGAAATGCTTCATTATAGCGCAAATGACAAAACAATTACACTCATACCACAAAATAACCATACCGGCATCACACTTAAATGTATGTACGAAACACCAAACGGCATAGTAAGGGTGTTTTCAAACGGATATTTTGACCATATAAACCGCAGCTCAAATAAAATAGATCAACAAAACGATTATATAGTAAATCTGCCGGTCTACACAGGTGACAATTATAAAATACATTGTGACCATGACGGCGATTATTGGATATACAACGACCAATCTACATGGCTCTACAACACGAGCAACGGGAAATGGACTCATCTGACCTCCGAAAGTTCCAACAAACTGACAGGGAAATGTGTACGCAATATCGTGACTGACCGCAACGGACGTATTTGGATGACGATTGACAATGGAGGTATCAATATAATCGATAAGTCAGACATGAGTGTGGAACATATCCAGAATGATCTGTCTGACGAAAGAAGTCTAAGTCAAAACGGAGTTACATGCCTTTATGCCGACACTGACGGTGGCGTATGGGTAGGTACATTCAAACGTGGCATCTCATATTTCAACAAGAGCCTGTTCAGATTCCGCACAGATTATTTTCAGGGATTCAGAAACAACTATAATTTCGTTCCCGACGTATCCTCCATCACAGAAGACCCGAAAGGGAACCTGTATTTAGGTGTGCCTAACGGAATCATCAAGGTAACCCGAGAGACAAAACAAAGGGAATTAGTCAATTTACCCGGCACAAATCCGTCGTCAAAAGTGTATGACGTTATAGTAAGCATGACAGCCGACAATAATGGGAAAATATGGATAGGCACTTATAAACACGGGCTGATGTCGTATGACGGCAAAACATTCCAACACCATACTTTAGACAGCAACAACCCCAGCTCTGCAGCCAACACTACTATTTGGTCACTTGCATGTGACAAATCGGGATACCTGTGGATTGGCACATGGGGCGACGGTCTGTACGGAATGGACACAAAAACAGGTCGCATCACACAATGCCATGAAAATTACGCCGGCGAGCAGATTGCATCAATCTGCATATCAATGGATAATAACATATACATGGGCACAACCTACGGACTCCTCATATATGACCCTATTGCCAGAAAATTTGAAAAAACACTTGGCGACCGCAAGGGTGAGAGCTTTTTCAACAATTCATCGTTAGTGCAGGTATATGAGGACAGCCGAGGGCTTCTATGGGTTTCCACACGCGAGGGTATCAACATATATGACAGGAGGAACGATATGATAATATCGCCTGTAAGCCAGTTGAACCAGTCGATAATACACGGCATCACCGAAGACAATGACAAAAATATGTGGGTCACCTCTTCGCAAGGTCTTTACCACATAGTTGTCAACAGCGATCCCACCACACAGGAATATACATTTTCACACAGAAAATATAACGACTTTAGTATTCTTGATGATTTTGATTTCAATCCGAGGGCCATATTACGCCACTCATCTGGCACAATAGTGACCGGCGGAGTGAATGGCATAAGCCTGATAGACCCTTCAAATCTGAAATACGACACCTCGACACCGCAGGTACATTTCACTTCCATGCAGCTCTTTAACCGGGATGTCAAGATTGACAGCATATATGACGGTCAGCGCATATTGGATATGGCACCCGATTTCACCGAGGCGATACACCTGAACCATGACCAAAATGTGTTCTCCGTGACATTTTCAGCGATGAACTATGTATTGCCTGAAAAGACCACCTATATGTATATGCTCGAAGGTTTTGACACCGACTGGTCAGTGTCAAACTCCAACAAACTCACATATACCAACCTTGCTCCGGGAGAATACATTCTGAAAGTAAAAGCTGTGAACAATGACGGATACGCAAGCGACGAAGCCGCAGAGTTGAAAATAATAATAGCACCCCCATTTTACCGTTCGTGGGTGGCATATATCATATATTTTATTCTATTTATATGTGTGATTCTGCTTCTGAGGGCATATCTGCGCCATAATGAGAAGCAGAAATATGAATTGCTCCGAATACAGCAGGAAGCGCGTCAGAAACATGAGATTGACGATATGAAAATGCGCTTTTTCACCAATATAAGCCATGACTTGCGCACTCCGCTCACACTTATTCTCACACCGATTGAATATGTGATAAACAACATCGACAATAAAGACCTGAAAGAGAAATTGGAAATGGCACGCAACAATGCCGTGCGTCTTCTCGGGATGGTCAACCAACTCCTTGATTTCCGCAAAAGCGACATGGCAGGACACCGCCTTAATTCCACCAAGGGTGATATTGTGGATACCGTGCGCACTATATGCAACAACTTTGTTGAATATTCCGAACATCGCAACATAAATCTTACATTCTATTCTTCGGTCAAGAGCCTGTATATGATGTTTGACGAGGACAAGCTCAACAAGATAGTGATGAACTTGCTCTCGAACGCATTTAAATTCACCCCAGACGGTGGACGTGTGGATGTGTCGATCGATGTCATTCCCGCCACGGACAAACAGCCTGAGATGCTTGAACTCAAGGTTGCAGACAATGGCTGCGGCATCAGTGACGAACATAAAAAGCTGATATTCGACCGTTTCTACCAAGTGCCGCAAAAGGGTGGCCGCCAGTCATCGGGAAGCGGTGTGGGATTAAGAGGGTGTTTAATAACAAGTGTTAACGCCACTACATAAAAAAAGCCTCC
>ERZ777305.2362-NODE-2362-length-16469-cov-6.508347_pt1 | contig 16469 bp, 16 predicted proteins | sample MGYA00374965_ERZ777305 | MGnify/ENA primary metagenome ERZ777305 (study PRJEB29328, sample SAMD00013331) | mouse gut metagenome | study: EMG produced TPA metagenomics assembly of the Metagenome analysis of fecal microbiota from mouse which was promoted... | reverse complement strand
TTCCGAGAGGCAACGCAACTGAAGACCGTAACCACGGTTGCGCACGTAGCCGGGATTGAGGTGCTGCGTGCTGAAGTCCAAGAACACGCCGTTAGTCCCGCTGATAGCGGACGACCAACTGTACCCGCTGTAGCCGACGTCCATCAGATCGCCTAATCGCCCATTGTTGCCTGCGTCGCGGCAGCCCGGGGCGGGGTGAGGCGAGAAGACTTTTCTTTTTCAGCCCGGAAATGCTAACTTTGTTCCTATGACCCAGTTTACCGAAGGAATCGTGACCAAAAGCACCGGGAGCTGGTATCAGGTGCTCGACCCCGAGACCGGACAACAGATCAGGTGCCGGATACGGGGCGTGTTCCGCCTGCGCGGCAGCCGGACCACCAATCCGGTCGTCGTGGGCGACCGAGTCCGTGTGGAGACCGGAAATGCCGACGGAGAATCCGTCATTACCGAGATATTGCCCCGGCGGAACTATATCATCCGCCGCGCCTCGAACCTCTCGAAAGAGTCCCACATCATTGCCGCCAATATCGACGTCGCCTATCTGGTCGTCACGCTCGACCGGCCGGTGACCAGTACCGAGTTTATCGATCGCTTTCTCGTGACCGCCGAAGCCTATCGCGTGCCGACTGTGCTGGTTCTGAATAAGATCGATCTGTTTGCCGCTCCGGAATATCGCGAAATGATAGATGAATTTATCGACACCTATCGGGGGGCGGGATACGAAACGCTCGAAGTTTCGGCAACTACGGGGATCGGCGTGGATGACCTGCGGGAGCGGATGAGGGGGAAAACGTCGCTCTTTACGGGGCATTCCGGCGTAGGGAAGTCGACCCTGATCAACGCCATCCAGCCGGGGCTCGGGCTGAAAACCGGTGCCATCTCGGACTACCACCACAAGGGCAAGCATACAACCACCTTTTCGGAGATTTTTCCGCTCGACGGCGGAGGACTTCTGATCGACACCCCGGGAATCAAGGGGTTCGGGCTGATCGACATCGCGCCGGACGAGCTGGCGCGCTACTTCCCCGACCTGTTCCGCCGGGCGCCGGAGTGTCAGTATTACAACTGTACCCACACCCACGAACCCAACTGTGCGGTGATGGCGGCCGTGGCGCGCGGCGAGATTGCCGAGAGCCGTTATGTGAGTTACCTGAAAATGCTGGAGGATGACGACAAAGAGGGAAAATACCGGAAATAACGACTACTTCAAAGAGAACGGCCTGCCGACCAAACAGCAGCTGCGCGACCTGAACGCCTCGCTGCGGGAGGGAGACCTCCGGCCTCTGTTGCGGGCCGTGCCGGGCGAAGCCTCCGACCCGCCGGAACTTTTACGGCGGAAGATCGAGTATCTGCGCGGCTTTGTGCTGCCGGAACGCTACGAGAGCCTCACGCGGCGGCTGGACTTCCGGACGCGGTACCTGGTGATGTGTCTCGAAGATATTTACTACCCGCACAACGCCAGCGCCGTGATCCGCAGCTCCGAGGCTTTCGGCGTGCAGGAGATTCATGCCGTGGAGCGGACGGTTCGGTTCGCGCCCAACAAACATATCGTGCGCGGGACGGATCAGTGGCTGGATATTCGCAAGTGGAACGACTCGGAGACGCTGGTGGCCCATTTGCGGAGCCGCGGCTATCGGATTGTGGTAACGGCTCCGCCGAGGTCGGAAGCTGAAAATGACGGGAAGAGTGTGAATTTTACCCCCTCGAATTTCGATGTGGCGGCCGGGCCGTTCGCGGTCTTTATGGGGACGGAGAAGTCGGGGATATCGGAGGGGCTGATGGCGGCGGCCGATGCCGTGATCTCGATTCCGATGGTGGGATTCGCCGAGAGCCTCAATATCTCGGTATCGGCGGCGATCGTGGCGCAGCGGCTCGCCGAACGGGTGCGCGATCCGGAATCCGGGATTGCCTGGCAATTGGTTCCGGAGGATCGGGACAGGCTGCTTTATCGTTGGTTGTGCCATTCGGTGCGCGACTACCGGCGGATTCTGGAGCGGGGCGGGTTCGAAGAGGGAGTTCGGGAATGATTATTATCGGAACAGATGGAAATATTGCGTAAACAGTTTCTGCGTCATGTGGGGCAGACGTCGGACGCGCCGCTGATGATCGAGGTGGCGCGGGCCGAAGGGATCTATTTTTACACGCCTCCCACCCCGGAATATCCGGAGGGGAAGCGGTATGTCGACCTGATTTCGGGCGTGTCGGTCAGCAACGTCGGACACGGGAATCCGGCGGTGATCGAGGCGGTGTGCGCGCAGGCAAGGGACTACATGCACATCATGGTCTATGGCGAGATGGTCGAGCGGCCGCAGGTGAAGTATGCCGAGGCGATCGCCGGACTGCTGCCGGAGCCGCTGGAGAGCGTCTATTTCGTCAACTCGGGAGCCGAAGCGGTCGAGGGGGCGTTGAAGCTGGCCAAACGCCATACGCACCGGACGGAGATCGCCTCGTTTTACAATGCCTATCACGGTTCGACGCACGGCGTGATGAGCGTGATGGGCGGCGAGGAGTTCGTGGGGGCCTACCGGCCGTTGTTGCCCGATACGCGGAAGTTGAGGTACAACTGTTTCGAAGACCTGGCGCAGATTACCGAACGGACGGCCTGTGTGCTGGTCGAACCGGTGCAGGGTGAGAGCGGCGTGCGGCCGCCGGCTCCGGGATTTCTGGAGGCGTTGCGCGAGCGGTGCTCGGCGGTGGGGGCGTTGCTGATCTTCGACGAGATACAGACCGGATTCGGAAGGACGGGCGAGATGTTCGCCTTGCTCAAATACGGGGTGACGCCGGATATCGTCTGTCTGGCCAAGGCGTTGGGCGGGGGGATGCCGCTCGGGGCGTTCGTCTCGTCGGGCGAGATCATGGCGGGGCTCCGGAGCGATCCGCCGCTGGGGCATATCACGACTTTCGGGGGGCATCCGGTCTGCTGTGCGGCGGGGCTGGCGGCGCTGACCTATATGCAGGAGCATCGGCTGGCGGAACAGGCCGAGGCGAAGGGGCGGCTGTTCGAGGAGTTGTTGACGGATCATCCCGCGGTGGTCGAAATTCGGCGGAGCGGCTTGCTGCTGGCGGTGGAGCTGGGGAGCCCGGAACGGCTGTATCGGGCGATGGAGCTGCTCAAGGAGGCGGGCTACCTGTCGGACTGGTTCCTCTTCTGCGACACCGCGTTCCGCATCTCGCCGCCGCTGACGATGACGGAGGTACAGGTGAGGGAGTGCTGTGCGGAGATTCGGGCCGGGGTGCTCGACAGACTTTGAGGTGTACTCCGTTTATTCCGAGAGGCAACGCACCTGAAAACCGTAGTCGCGATAACTCGCATAACTGGAACTGAACCATGTCATGATGAAATTTAAGTCCATGCTGTGGGTATCGCTGACCGAAGACGACCAGACCGAACCCTCGCTGCCGACGAGAAACAGCGCGCCCACAGTCCGGCTGCGGCAGCCCGGGGCGGGGTATCGGTAAAATACAAGCGAGGCTGGCGAAAACATTTCGCCAGCCTCGCTTCTGTCATACTACGTTGTGCCGAAGCCTATTTCGGGTCGAGCACATCGCCGATCTTCTTGGCCAGGTACTGGTAGTGCGCCTTCACCGCCGTATCGGACGACGTGGCCCGCTGCAGCCGGTTCTGAAGCGTCCGCAGCTCGTACGTCACCCGCGAGTCGATCGCGCCTGTGCTGATCGTTCTGGAACCCGGTTTCGGCAGCAGCGAGATCAGCCGGTCGACGTAGATCGTCTGCAGCCCGCGGCGATAGGCATCCGGAGCCGCACCCGTCGAAAGCTCGCGCCAGATCGAGCGGTTTAGGTCGCCGAACAGGTCGCTGATCGTATAAGCCTCCTTACCCTGCGCCGCTTCGGCTTTGAGCAGGTTGCCCAGCACCCGCTTGCTGAGCAGATTGCTGACGCCGTGAACCTGGAGCTGGCCGATGACATCCGGAGCGTTCAGTCCGGTTTTGCTGAAAATATCCTCGTCGATCAGCCACGTCGGAGTCGTGAAAAGGTTGCGGTCGAGGAAAGCCATCGCCTCCTTCTGTTTCGCTTTTTCCACATAAGCGTACACCGGACCCTCCTGTTCCACCGTTTTGGGGGTTTCGTAAATCCCGCCTACCCACTTGGCCACATGGCCGTTGTAGCGCATGAACTGGCTCATGACCTCGCGGTACAGTGTTTTCAGATCGTCATACCCCTCGTTCGGCGTGCGCGTCCACTCCGGAATCCCCGCCAGAATGAATTTCAGGTTTTTGATCCCCAGCTCGTTCGCCCGCATCTGGTTGTCGCCCAGGTCTTCGTTCTGTTCACGCGGGTCGTTCGGGTTGGTCTCCGTGCCGAACCACAGCCGCGGATTCGCTGCCAGCCGGGAGATGATCCACCGGTTGAGCGTGTCGGCCTCGGCCTCCGGCGTGGTCAGCTCCGGGAAGCGGCGGTAACCCCATTCGATCGCCCATTTGTCGTATTCGCCGATCCGCGGGTAGAGCAGCTCGCGACGGATGCCGTCTTCCGGCTGCGCCACGTAGTTGAAGCGTGCGTAGTCCATGATCGAAGCCGTGTGACCGTATTTTTCGAGGAACGAAGCGCTCCGCAGGCTGTCGACCGGCGTCAGGGACGACGATCCGAAGTTGTGGCGGAGGCCCAGCGTGTGTCCCACCTCATGCGACGAGACGAAACGGATCAGGTCGCCCATCAGCGCGTCGTCGAAGACCATCTTCCGGGCGCCCGTATCGCTCGGCGCCGCCTGGATCATGTACCAGTGGTGCAGGAGGTTCATCACGTTGTGGTACCAGTGGATGTGGCTTTCGAGGATTTCGCCCGTCCGCGGGTCGCTCACGTGCGGCCCCATGGCGTTGGGTATGTTCGACGGCATGTAGACGATGGCCGAATAGCGCGCATCCTCCAGACTCCACGTCGAGTCCTCTTCCGGAGTCGGAGCCACCTTCCCGATGATGGCGTTCTTGAAGCCCGCCTTTTCGAAAGCCGCCTGCCAGTCATTGACACCGGCGATCAGATAGGGCACCCACTTCTTCGGCGTGGCCGGGTCGATGTAGTAGACGATCGGCTTGGCCGGTTCTACCAGTTCGCCCCGTTTGTAAGCCTCCATGTCCTCTGGCTTCGGTTCCAGCCGCCAGCGGGTGATCATCTGGATCTGCTTGATTCCCTGCGGGTTTTTGTCGTAGTCGATGTAGTTGTCGGTGAAGAAGCCCACGCGCGGGTCGAAATACCGGGCCTGCATCGGCACCTCGGGCAGCAGGATCAGCGAGCTGTTGATTTCGTAGGTGGCCGGCTTCGGGCTCGGCTTGTAGCCCGGGATGTTGACCTTCGGCGTGACGAGGTAGCTGCGCGTGCTCTTCATCTCGATGTTTTCCGGGAAAGCCTTGACTCCCACGACATAAGATTTGTCTTTCTGGAAGCCGCCGATGTTCATGTTGGCTTTGAAATAGTTGTCGAAGCCGGTCAGCTCGACGTCTCCGCCGATGAAGTCGGTCACGTCCACCAGCACGGAGTCTTTCGCCCGGTTCGTGCCTTTGACCTCGAACGAGGCGACGATCGGCTGCAGGTTCGACCGCATCACCGCCCGGTACATGTCGCCCGTGGTGTCGCGCGGCAGCTCGCGGGTCGAGACGCTCTCGATGAAAATCCGCTTTTTATCGGGCGACTGCCGGAAACGGATCATGTTCTCGCCGATCGGGTCGCCGGCGTAGCCGAAAAAGCCATAGCGCATGTCCGCCGCCGCTTTCGAGATACGGTTCACCACCAGCATGTCCCGCTCCATCAGCGAGGTCGGGATCAGGAAGTAGTATTTCCCCTCCTGTTCGAAGACCGTGAAGAGGCCGTCCGTCCGCCGGGCGCTCGCCTTGATGGTCGCTTCGATGCTTCCTTTGGCCGGAGCCGCCTTTTTGGCGGTTGTGTCGGCCGCAGCTTTTCCTTTGTGTTTTTTTGCCGTTTTCTGTTTTCCTGCGGTCTGCTCGGTTTTCGCTTTCGCCGCCGGAGTCTCGGCCGACGTCCGTTCCGGAGTGCCGAAAGCGACTAATGCGGCCAGGGCCGCGATCCATAGTCTGTACATATGTGTTGATGTTTGGATTGAAATCCGTGTTGCTTTCCCGTTGTTTCTAAAAGGCAGTCAAAGGTAAGTATTTATCCCTAACGATGAACAGATCTGACAGACTGACAGAAATTTTTCTGTCGGTCTGTCCGGTTTTGCTCTCCGGCATACCCTTTGCAGAAAGGGGGCGGCCGCCGATGGTGGCTGACGGTAATAATTTATTCACTTTTTTATACATATATGATGATACCTGCAAACAGAAAACAATGCGTATGGCCCGCCCTGTTGGGCAACCTTTTCGGCAGCGAGTGGATCGCCAGGACGGACGGTACCGCCCCTGCGGTGAATGTCCGGGAGACGGACGACCGTTATCGGGTTGAAGTGGCGGCTCCGGGAGCCACGCGCGAGGATTTCAAAATCCGGATCGAGGAGAACGACCGGCTGATGGTGACGCTGGACAAAAAGAGCGAAAATTCTTCCGAAGCGGAGGGCTCGGAACAGGGCCGTTACCTGCGGCGGGAGTTTTCCTACTCGCACTTCCGGCAGAACCTGATCCTGCCCGACGACATCGACACGGAGCGGATCGAGGCGAAGGTCGAGAACGGCGTCCTGACGATCGACCTGCCGAAAAAGAGTGCCGAGGAGTCGGCGCCGGCGGTCAAGGAGATCGAGGTGCGGTAGCGCCTCGTCGGCCGGAGAATGAAAAGAGGTCTGTTAATCATTGATTAACAGACCTCTTTTTCGTATATATGGTTGAGTAAAGCGGGTGGAAGATCGGGCTCGAACCGACGACCTCTTGAACCACAATCAAGCGTTCTGACCAACTGAACTACATCCACCGGGGGCAAAAGTACAACACTTTTCCGAACTTCCAAAAAAAAATGAGCTACCTTTGTCCGACGAACCTGCATTTCCGGGACTTTTCCGATGATAGAGACCTTCATAGCACGGCGGCTGGGTGCGCCGGGACGCAAAGGGAGCGTCATGCTGCGCGTGGCGACGCTCTGCGTGACGGTCAGTGTGGCGGTGATGCTCGTTGCGCTGGGAGTGGTGAACGGATTCCGCGGTACGATCGGCGAGAAGGTGGCGGGTTTTGCAGCCGATATCCGGGTGGCGGCGGCCGGAGGGGGAAGCGCCTACGAGGCACAGCCGGTGGAGGTCGATTCGGCCTTGATCGCCGGGATGGCGGAGGTGGAGGGGGTGGCCCGGATCCAACGGTTTGCGACCAAAACCGGGGTGATTCGGGGCGAGGAGACGATCCAGGGAATCGTGCTGCGGGGGATGGCTCCGGAGAGCGATACGATGTTTCTCCACCGGCAGTTGGTGTCGGGACGGATTCCGGTCTACACCGACAGCGTCAGGAGTCGCGAAGCGGTGGTTTCGCGTGCGTTGTGCGACCGGCTCGGGCTCCGGAAGGGCGACCGGTTCGAGGCGCTGTTTATGAACGGCGAAGTGACGCGGCGCGACCGCTTCCGGGTGGCGGCGATCTACGACAGCGGGATGGAGGAGTTCGATCGCACGACGGTCTTTTGCGATATGGGGGTCGTACAACGGCTGAACGGCTGGCGGCCGGATCAGGTCGGCGGTTATGAGGTGGCGGTGGCTGCGGCGAGCGACCGGGCGGCGGTGGCCGAGGCTCTGACCGAAGCGGTGGGAGGCGATGATCCGTTCTGGTTAGGCTGGAGCGGCGGAGCGGAAGAGGAGAGCGTCCCCTGGCTGGAGGTGACGACGGTCGAGGAGCGGTATCCGCAGATCTTCGACTGGCTGGGGATGCTGGGGCTGAACACGACCCTCGTGATCGTCATCATGCTGGTGGTGGCGGTGGTCAATATGGCCTCCGGCGTGCTGATCCTCGTCTTGGAGCAGACCCGGACGATCGGGATACTCAAGGCGCTGGGGATGCGGAACGGTATGTTGCAGCGTATCTTTGTGTGGCGGTCGGCGGGGATTACGCTCCGGGGGCTGCTGTGGGGCGATGCCGTTGGGCTGGTGCTGTGCCTCCTGCAGCAATATACGGGGTGGGTGACGCTCGATCCGGAGAGTTACATGATGGCGGCGGTGCCGGTGCGGATCGACTGGATGCAGGTGCTGTGGCTCAACGTCGGTACACTGGTCGTCGTTACGGCGGCGATGGGGCTGCCGACGGCGATCATTGCGCGGATGTCGCCCGAAAAATCGATCCGATTCCGATGATAAAACCTTACGACGAAAACCCTGCGGGGAAAAAAGAGCAGGTGCGGGTGATGTTCGATGCCATCGCCCGGCGCTACGACCTGCTGAACCGGGTGCTCTCGCTCGGAATCGACCTCCGGTGGCGGGCCCGGGTGGTGAGCGGCGTGCGGCGTCAGGGGCCGGCGACGGTGCTCGACGTGGCCACCGGGACGGGCGATCTGGCGATCGCCGTGGGGCGCGCCTTGCCGGCGGCGGCGATGACAGGCGTGGATCTTTCGCCCGAGATGCTGCGGATCGGACGCGAGAAGGTGGCGGCCCGGTTTCCGGGACGCGAGTTCCCGATGATGGAGGGCGATGCCGAACGGCTGCCGTTCGACGAGGGGCGGTTCGAGGCGGTGACCTGCGGTTTCGGCGTCCGGAACTTTGAAAATCTGGATCGGGGCTTGCGCGAGATGTATCGGGTGCTGGCGCCGCAGGGGCGGGTCTATATCCTCGAATTTTCGATGCCTTCCCGACATAATGGGCTGGGGCGGCTTTATCGGTTTTATTTCCGGCGCATTTTGCCGGCTATCGGGCGGCTGGTGTCGCGCGATGCGCGGGCCTACAGCTACCTGCCCGAGTCGGTGGGCGAGTTTCCGTACGGAGAACCTTTCTGCCGGATGCTGGCGGAGACGGGTTTCGTCAACCCCCGGATGCGGCGGCTGACGGGAGGAATTGCCCTGATTTATACGGCTGAAAAACCATGAGACGATATTTTGCTATTTTGCTGGGCGGGATCGTGGCCGGCCTGCTCGTCGGGTGCGGCGCGCGTCCGTTGATGCGGCTGCGTGTGACGGAGGTCGAGGGGATTACGGTCGAACGGGTCGGAGCGGGATTCGCAGAGGGGGTGCTCCGGGTCGAGATGGATAACCGCAACGCGGAGCAGGTGAGCTTCGATGCCGGCCAGTTCGAGTTGCGGGTAGACGGGCAGACGGTGGGGACGATGAAACTGCGCCGATCGTTCGTCGCGGCGCCGGGGGTGAACCGGGTGGAGATTCCGTTCCGGTTCAGGTTCCGAATGGCGTCGATGCTGGAGCTGGGGCCGAAGGTGCTTTCGCAGGTTCGCGGCAAGGGCGCTGTGCGGAAGCCGGACATGCGGGTGGCGGGGACGTTGCAGATCGTGGCCGGACGACCGCTCCGGGAGCGGACGGTGCGGTTCAATCGGCGGGTGGACGGAGAACGGATGCTTCGTGCTTTCGGCCGGATGCCGATGGATTTTTTACTGACGGATTGAAATACGACAGACGATGATACGAAGGTTGATTTTATGTTTTGCCTGTTGCGCCGCTCTTTCGGCAGGGGCTCAGGAGCGGATCGGGAACTATACGGCCCGCCTGCGGACGCCCGACGCGGCGACCGGAGCGCAGGCGGTGGTCAGCAACGACGCTTCGGTGAGCGCGGCGTTGCGTTCCGTGCGGCGGAAAGATCAGGTGACCGGCTACCGCATCTGCATCTTTTTCGACAATACGCAGGAGGCGAGGAGCAGGGCCTACGGGGCGCTGGCTACCTTTAAGAGCCGTTTTCCGGGGATTCCGGGCGAGGTGATCTACGACAATCCGACCTTCCGGACAATGGTGGGGTATTGCATGGACATGACCGAAGTCTCGATGCTGCTGGGACGGGTTCGGGAGCTCTTTCCCAAGGCGGTGGTGCGCGGCGAGACGATGGCCGTGACCCAGTTGCGGCACAGTCCGATCGTCGGCGGCGGGTCTGACGATGAGGAGTTGGCGACGGAGACGGAGGGGGCGGAGCGTAATAGTGGTATGGAAAATTGACACTCCGGTCGGTGATACGGCTTTTGGAGGCGGGCTTGAGGTGGCTGGGCGACCAGCTCTATCCGCCGGTTTGTCCGGTCTGCGGCGCTGCACTGGGACGGGGCGAACGGACGATCTGCCTGCGGTGCCGCTGGGAGATGCCCCTGACCGACGACTGGATGGCTGTGCGCAATCCGGTTGTCGGCCGGATGGAGCGTTCGATTCCGGAACTGCATCATGCCTCGGCCCTCTTCGCTTTTCGGCACGAGAGCGGTTATCGCCGGATGATCCATGCGCTGAAGTATGCCGGGCGGCGCGACATTGCGGCAGCGATGGGCGAGATGTTCGGCCGCGAGCTGCGCGAGTCGCCGTTTTACCGGGACATCGACCTGTTGGTTCCCGTGCCGCTGCACTGGACGAAGCGGCTGCGACGCGGATACAACCAGTCGGAGGAGATTTGTGCGGGATTGTCGCGGAGCATGGGTGTTCCGTATGATTTTCGTTCGCTGCGGCGTGTGCGGCGCACGCGGACGCAGGCCCGGAGAAAAGGGGCTGCCGAACGGCGTCGGAACGTGGAGGGAGCGTTCCGTCTGATCTGGCCGGAACGGCTGGCGGGGCGGCATATTTTGCTGGTGGACGATGTGCTGACCACCGGAGCGACCCTGGCGGCTTGTGCGGAAGCCATCCGGCACTCCGCTCCCGGGGTTCGGATCAGTGTGGCGGCTCTGGCGGCCGTGCGTGGAGCAGGCCGATAAAACAGAAGAAGGGGAGGCTCTCAAGCCTCCCCTTCTTCTGTCCCGAACCGTGCTTCCAGCAGGTCGATGAATTTGATGGTCGCCGCATTCTCCGGAATCCACCGGTACATCTCGCCGATATAGACCAGCGCCTCTTCCAGCGAATCCATGGCGTCCAGCTTCTCGCACTCCGATTCGAACATCGCCTCGTTGCCGTGGAACAGCGTGTCGATCATCTCGTGCCGTGCATAGGGGCTCACCTCGATGCCGAAAATCCGTGGAGCCTCCGGCTTTTTCTTTTCCGGTTTCCGGCTTTTCGGCGCGGCGGTTTCGTCCGTATCATTTCGCACCGGCCCCTCCTGATCCATTGCCGGCACCTCGGTCGCCTGCGGATAGGTCTCCCGCGAGCCGCTCTCCTGAGTCAGGTAGCTCGCTTCCGACCGTCCCCCCTCGGCGTCCGGGATGGGCTTCTCCTGAACCTCTCCGGTCGTTTCCGGTTCGGGTTCCGGCTCTGCCACCGGTGCAGCGGCCGCTGTCGCGGGTTTCGGAGACGGATGGGCCGCCTCCCGCTCTTCCAGAAAACGCGTCTGCGACGGACAGGGATCCTGTTCGCCCACCTCTTGCACCGTATGGGTCGTCTGCGACATCCGGTCTTCCCGTTCAGCGGCCGGCCGGTCGTCGATCTTTTCCGAATCGGCCGGCACCACGCTCTCCGGCATGGCCGTAAACCCGTAGTCGATCCCCCCGCCGTTTACTTCGAAGGATTCGTCGTCCGGAGCCATCCCGTCGTATCCCCCGTCTGTCGTCATCTCCTCGACCTCGACCCGCGCCGCAGCCAGCTGCATCGCCACGCCGTCCGTACACCGCACTTGCATGATCGCGGCGTAGATCCGCTGCATCCGTTCCAGAACGATGTCCCGTTCGATAGTCGGCACCCGGCCCGTTTCGTGCCACCGGGCCACATAGGCGGCCACCTGTTTCAGGCCGATCTCCATTTCATGATATCCCATAACGCTGCGCATTTATACCAAAATTCAAAAATAGGGTTTTCTTCGCTCTTTTTCCATAAATCGTGCCAAGTTTTTTTACGGATCCGTTCCGGCCCGTTGTCCGAAAACCGAAATCGGAGATCGACCGATTATTCCGAAACAAATCCCCTGCGAGGGGTGGTTTTAGGCCCGATTTCGCTCTAATGCGGCGATCTTTCGGGAAGAAAGGGCGGATGCCGATTCACTTTAGCGAAAATATATTATCTTTGAGCCCGTCTTGACGGACGTAAATTAATTCTCACGATTCCAGTCGTTTCTATTGTATCATATGTATTCAAACCATGACTTCGCGCCCAAGATCGGCGTATTTTATGACGGTAACTTTCTGCTTCATGCCTCGAATTACTACAACTATATCCATCCCCAGCGGAGGCGCTTGTGTCTGAACGGATTGCACGATTTTATCTGTCAGCGGGTGGCCGAAGAGGAGGGGATCGACCCGAAACGGTGCCGGATCAATGAAGCGCACTATTTCCGCGGCCGGCTCAATGCTTCCGACGCGGCGCAGCGGGGCAGCCAGCTGTACCACGACCGGGTGTTCGACGATATCCTGATGTCGGAGGGGGTGCATGCGCATTACCTGCCGCTGCGCAATATCTACGGACGGAAAGAGGAGCGCGGGACGGATGTGTGGCTGGCGCTGGAGGTCTACGAGATGGCGCTCCGGGGAAAAATCGACATTGCGGTGCTGGTGGTGGCGGACACGGACTACGTGCCGTTGGTGCGCAAGCTGATCGCGCTGGGAGTGCGGGTGATGCTGATCAGTTGGGAGTTCGAGTATATCAACGACGAGGGGAACCGGATCGTGACCAAAACGTCGCACGAGTTGCTCAACCTGGCGCACTATCCGGTGCCGATGCAGGAGGTGATCGATTGCGGGTTGCAGCAGAACAATCAGTTGATTATGAATCTCTTCGTGGCTAACGACACTCGTCAGCAGAGCGGTGAAACGGCGGAAGAGGGAGGAGAGGAAACGGCTGACGAGGCGGCGGCCGAGGCGGAGGACGAATTTACGCCGCCGGGTCGGGCCGGACGGGAGCCGGGAGCACGGTATACGAGCACGATCCTCAGTATCAAAACGGGATACGGATTTATCAAATACCCGAACAACAACCTCTTTTTCCACAGTCTGGATGTGATCGAAGGCGAATTTTCGGCCTTGGCGCCGGGGGATGAGGTGGAGTTCTCGATCGACCAGAACGATCAGGGACAGGACGTGGCCAAACAGGTCAAACGCCTCGGCGGGGGTGGATTCGGGGCGTAGCACCTCTTTTTTTTTGAACCGGTTGTAACTGCCGCTTTCTCGAAAGAAAGCGGCAGTTCCGTTATATCCTCTCCAGAATGCCTCCGCCGGCGACGCAGTCGCCCAGATAAAAAACCACCGGCTGGCCCGGCATCGGCGCCCACGCCGCATCGTGCAACAGGTCGAGGCGGAGCTCTCCGTCCGGTTCGACCGCGATTCGGCACCCTTTCCGCGGATTGCGTCCGATTCCCCGCACCCGGACATCCAACTCATCGGCGTATTCCGACAGCGTGGCGGGCGGAACCACCGTACGCCACGCCGTCAGCCACAAGGTGCGCCGCAGCAAAGCCTCCTTTTCCGCACTGACGATTACCCGATTCCGTGCCGGATCGACCGATACGACACGTGGCGGTCTTCCGCCTCCGTACGGTGCCGGGTCGAAAAGTGTGATACCCCGCTTTTGTCCCGCCGTGTAGAGTCCGTACCCTTCGTGCCGGCCCACCGCCGCTCCCGTCCGCCCATCGACCGCCTCGCCGGGGGTCAGACAGGCGGCCGGCAGGCTGTGTCGTAAAAAATCTTCGTATTTCAGACCTTCCGTAAAGCAGACTCCCATGCTCTCCCGGCCTGTCGGCAGGTCGGCATATCGCTCCGCCATGCCGGCCTTTACGGCCTGCTTGGTGGAGTCGCCCAACGGCAGGATGGCCCGGACGATGATCTCTTCCGGTACCTCCCACAGGTAGTACGACTGGTCTTTTGCCGCGTCCGCGCCACGCCGGAAACAGGCGTGCCCGTTCAGGGTCGCGGTGCGTGCGTAGTGTCCGGTGGCTATATGATGGATTCCCATCCGGTCGGCCGCTTCGGCCAACAGGCGCCACTTGATCCGCGGATTGCAGCGCGAACACGGAGCCGGTGTCCGTCCCGCAGCGTGTTCCGCCAGGGTGTAGCCGATGATTTTGCGGCGGAACAGCTCGTGGCAGGGTTCGATCGTCAAGGGTATAGCCAGCTTTTCTGCCATCGCCGCCGCCCGTTCCCGGGTCGGCGCGGAGTCGAGCAGGTCCAAAAAAAGAGCGCGAGGACGGTAGCCCGCCTCGCGCAGTAGATGTGCCGCAGTCGCAGAGTCGATACCGCCGCTCCATGCAACCAGTATTTCGGTGCCCGGCGTCACGCTGTCTCTCTGTTCCGGCATACGGTGTGTGCTCATCGGTCGGCCGTGTCGCTTCGGCCTGCCGATTACAATCCCTTGAAGAAGTCGTCTTCGGAGATCGAACCTGCTCCGTCCGACGCATTGGCCGGCCCCGAGCCGATCGCCGAGCCGTCCGGGTTGAAGAGTTCCGGCCGTTCGCGTTTCACGTAATCCACCACCTCTTTGAACCCGTCGCCGAATTTCTGGAAGTCTTCTTTGTATAAGTGAATCTTGTGTTTGTCGATCGTGAAACTCCCGTCACGCATCTGCTTTTTGCGGCTTTCGGTAATCGTCACGTAGTAGTCTCCGCCGCGCGTAGCTTTCACATCGAAGTAGTAGATGCGTTTCCCCGCCTTCACCGGCACGGAGTACAGTTCATCGCCCATAGAGTCCATCTCGCTCCGGTCGTTGTAGTCAAAATTGCTCATACAGTATTAATTTAAGTTATTGGTAGCGTGCCCGTTCGGACACGCCGGTTGTCTGGTCTGCGAAAATGTCGCGCTTCGGTTCCGTCGGTCGGGCGAGGGGCTGTGTCCGCCCGCGGCAAACGGCGGTTTTTCCGAATCGTTGTTCAAATGTAGATAAAAAATCATATCCCGAAAAATTTTGGGAGACTTTTCTGCGAACTTTGTTCCGCGGGGCGGTTGCCGGGCCTGCGGGAATCTCCTGCCGGCGGCGGGTTGCGACTCCTCCGGAAAAGACGTATCTTTGTCTTTTACCGAACGAAAAACCGTTGTTCTCATGTCAGAATCGAACGAATCTTATACCACGCTCCGTCGCCGTCTGCTCCGTTTCCTCCGCGACCGGTTCAATCTGGACGAGGATAAGGCGACCGAGGAAGAGGTGCGCGAGAATATCAACCGGGGAGTCGAGTTCCGGGGGACGAATCTGTGGGTGCTGATTTTCGCGATTTTCATCGCTTCGATCGGCCTGAACGTCAACTCTACGGCGGTGATTATCGGGGCGATGCTCGTGTCGCCGCTGATGGGGCCGATCATGGGGGTGGGGCTGGCGCTGGGGGTCAACGACTTCGACCTGATGAAGCAGTCGCTGCGCAGTCTGGGGCTGGCTGCGGCGGTCGGGCTGGTTACATCGACGCTCTATTTCTGGATCAGCCCGATCAGCACGGCGCAAAGCGAACTGCTGGCCCGGACGACGCCGACGATCTACGATGTGCTCATCGCGTTGTTCGGCGGGCTGGCCGGTATCGTGGCCCAGTCGCGCAAGGATCGGACTTCGACGGTGATTCCGGGGGTGGCGATCGCTACGGCGCTGATGCCGCCGCTCTGTACGGCCGGGTTCGGACTGGCGAGGGGGAATATGGCCTTTTTCTTCGGAGCGTTCTACCTCTTTTTTATCAATGCGGTCTTCATCGCGGTCGGCACGTTTATTATCGTCCGGTTTCTGAAGTATCGGAAAACGGCGTTCGTCGATCCGAAACGGGAGCGGCGGGCGCGACGCTACATGACGGCGATCGTGACCGCGACGCTGGTGCCGAGTATCGTGCTGGCTTATGACATCGTCCAGCGTACGATTTTCGAAAGCAATGCCCGGGAATATATCGAGCGGGTGTTGTCGTTCGACGGGGCGGAGGTGGTGAGCGCCACGCCAACCTATGCGCGCGACACTTCGACGATCGAAGTGACGCTGATCGGGAATAAGGTCTCGGAGGATGCGATCGCGCTGGCCCGCAATCAGTTGTCGGCCTATCACCTGGCCGATACGCGTCTGATGGTGCACCAGGCGGGGACGGACGGCACGTTGGACGGACGGATGATGCAGAGCGTGCTGCACAGCAATGTCGAGATTCTGGAAGAGAAGAACCGGCAGATCGAACGTCTGCAGCAGCTGACGGATCGTTATCTGCGCGACACCTTGCCGGCGGCGGATATCGTGCGTGAGCTGGGCTCGTTGTGGGGGACTCAGCTGGTGGGGCAGGTGAGCTTGACGAAGGCTCCGGTTTTTACGGGTGACGGTCGGACGACGGATACGGTGGTCTATTGTTATATTACTCCGGCGGCGGATGTTTCGCTGGGGGAGGATCAGCGAGAGAAGTTGACCGAATGGCTTCGGGTTCGGACGAAGATGAGCAGGGTGGAACTGGTGGTGAAGGCGGCGGAGTGAGGGTGAGATTTGAATGCCGGCGTGTGCGGAAGAAGGATTGCGGAACCTAAGGCGTAGCGCATGAACAAGGAGTTGGGCCGACACGGCCAATTGCCCACCGCGGGGCCCCACAGGGGCTTTTACTAGGGTTATCACTGCCT
>ERZ777305.2359-NODE-2359-length-16481-cov-7.036710_pt1 | contig 16481 bp, 13 predicted proteins | sample MGYA00374965_ERZ777305 | MGnify/ENA primary metagenome ERZ777305 (study PRJEB29328, sample SAMD00013331) | mouse gut metagenome | study: EMG produced TPA metagenomics assembly of the Metagenome analysis of fecal microbiota from mouse which was promoted... | reverse complement strand
GTCGAGTTGCAGGCCTACGCCTGGGGTGGCTCCGGCCCGCGCGGCTCTTCGAGCCGCAGGGGTTCGACCTTGTTTCTTGTTCGCGGTTCTTGTCCGCGCGCCTTTGGAAAATCTTATTCAAAAGCGGGCAACGCTTTTGAATGATTTTCCTGTTAAGGCGTCGGCGCGCGGTGCCTTCGGGCACTCCGACATGGCCGCCTCTACCCTAACAGGATAGAACTGCCCTGCGCGGGCGGCGTCCGGGTGACCCCGGCGGGACGGAGCGAAACTACGTTTCGCTAAGACCGCCTCGGCCCCGTTTATTCCGAGAGGCAACGCAACTGAAAACCGTAAGTACGATTACGTTCAGCTCCGGCATTGAGCCAAATCATATCGAAACCCAACCCCTTGCCGGTGATTTCTCTAATCGTCGCAGACCAGCTGTAGCTATTGCTTCCGACGAGCCCTAACGCCCCCGAGTGATAGGTGCGGTAGCCCGGGGCGGGGTACCAGGCGAGCGGGGTTCCCGAGGTGCCATCGCTGCTTACCTTGTACAACCGACCGTTGGTCGCCTTGTAATTACCTGAACCATACTTTTCGCCAGCTACGCCATCCGAATAGTACGGGAAATTGCCCAATAACGGCTGGTCGGCATCGGTCGTACGCGTAAAGTCAGACCAAGTGCCGCGTTTTTGCGCCGGCCGTCAGAACTGAAAGTAAATGAACGGTTGCACATCGCCGCTGCTCAACTGGGCGATCAGCCAGATCAAACCGGTCGTCATCAGGGCATACACCACGATCGGCAGACGCTGTACCGCCTGCAAAGTCCGCTGTTCGACCCGGTCGCTCGTGAAGTGGAGCACGTACCCGAGTACCGTCAACAGCAGCACCCATTTGTATCCGACCACGAAGTCCCAGAAAATTTCCGGATGGAAGGCCGTGAAGATCTGCGAAAAGACCTGTCCGGCCACCTCCATCGATTCGGCGCGGAAGAAGACCCAGGTCGCGCAAACGAAACTGAACGTCAGGAGAATCCCGATCACTCTGCGCCAGCGCGGCATCTCGGCCCCCGTAGGTTTAAATCCCGGCGCCAGGTGCATCGTCAGTTTGTGGCTCGCCAGCCCCGCGCCGTGCAGCCCGCCCCACACGACGAAACGCATCGCCGCCCCGTGCCACAGCCCGCCGAGCAGCATCGTGATCATCAGGTTCGCATACGTCCGCAGCCGCCCTTTGCGGTTTCCCCCCAGCGAGATGTAGAGATAGTCTTTCAGCCAGCTCGAAAGCGAAATGTGCCACCGCCGCCAGAACTCGGTAATGGTGGCCGACTTGTACGGCGAGTTGAAGTTCGCGTTGAACCGGAAACCGAGCAGCAGCGCGATCCCGATGGCCATATCCGAGTAGCCTGAGAAGTCGCAGTAGATCTGCATGGCATAGCCCAGCACTCCCATCAGGTTTTCGAGTCCCGTGTAGAGCATCGGGTTGTCGAAAATCCGGTCTACGAAATTAAGGCTGATGAAGTCCGAGATCACTGCCTTTTTGAACAGCCCGCATAGAATCAGCCAGACTCCTTCACCGAACTGGGCCCGGCTGACGGTCAGCGGCCGCTGGTGGATCTGGGGGATGAAGTCCCGGGCCCGCACGATCGGCCCGGCCACCAGCTGCGGGAAGAACGAGATGTAGAACAGGTAGTCGATCCACCGGTGCAGCGGCCGGACTTTCCCCCGGTAGAGGTCGATGATGTAGCTCATCGACTGGAAGGTGAAGAACGATATCCCGATCGGGAGGAAGATGTTCCGGAATTCGAGCGGGTCGGCCAGAAAGTTGTTGACGATGTCGATCAGGAAGTTGGTGTACTTGAAGTAACCCAGCATCCCGAGGTTGATGCAGACGCTCAGCGCCACCCAGGCTCGCCGTGCTCCTCGGCGCCGGGCGGTGGCGATGAAGTGGCCGATGAAGAAGTCGCTCGTGGCGGTGAAGAGCAGCAGCAGGAAGAAAATACCGCTGGTCTTGTAATAGAAGTAGAGCGAGAAGAGGGTGACGTAGACGATCCGCAGGGTGACGGTGCGCCGCATGAAGCCGTAGAAGCAGGTGAATCCCAGAAAGAGGAAGAGGAACAGACCGCTGGTGAAGAGCAGCGGTTCGGCGGGATTGTATTTCAGCAGGTCGAGGAGGTTACTGAGCTGTGGAGCCATGACCGATGTATCCGTTGTAAAGTGCGTTGTAAATCAGAAGACCCTGGATGCGGTATCCTTCGGCCGTGTAGTGTATCTTGTCGCGGGCCATGAGGTTGTGGTCGGCCCAGTTGAGGGCCGATCCTTCGCCTCCGGTGGCGGCGTAGAGGTCGATGAAGGCCACGCCCTGCTCTTCGGCATAGCGTCTCAGGGTGCGGCTGATCCGGCCGAAGTTGGGGTTGGGTTCTCCCTTTTTGAAGGCTTGCGCGGGGGAGGTCAGCAGGATGGCGACTCCGGGATTGGCTTCCCGCAGCGGTGCGACGAACCGGTCGATTTCGCGGTAGAAGACGTCGTCGTTGAAGTTGCTGCCGGCGGCTTCGTTCGAGCCCATCGAGAGGATGATCAGGTCGGGCTCCAATGCGGTGCTCTGGCGGATGACCTCTTCCTGCCGTCCCCAGTGCAGGAAGCAGGCGCTGTTGACGCCCATGGCGTGGTAGAGGATGCCGTCGTGTCCGTTTTCGAGCGAGAATCCGTAGATCGGCCCGCGGGCGAATTTCCCGTCGGCATAGGTGTGGAGTTCGAGCGAATCGACGCTCTCCACGAGGTCGATGTCGGTGTTGAAGTCGTAGATAATGTCGGGTGTCCCGATGCCGGCCGAGAGGCTGTCGGGGGCTTCGATGATCGGGGCGTATTTCCCGTGGAAGACCCGGACTTTGTTGAAGCGGTAGTCGAGGGTGTCGTTGGTGGGCAGGGCGCAGAGCAGGAGCCGGTTTTCGGCCTGCGAGCTCTGGACGGCGATGCCGGTGATTCCGATGGGCTGGGCGGTTCCTTTCCCGTGGACGATGCGGGCGCAGCTCCATTCGCCGGAGTAGCCGGGAACGGGTCGTATGGCGTAGTCGCGGGGCTCGTTGCTGCCGCCGAGTTTGTGGGGCACGATCATGCCGCGTCCGGCATTGCCGAACCGGGCGTGGAGGTGGCGCATGATGACGTCGGGGATCACGCCGCCCTGGATGTGGGAGTCGCCGAACTGGATGATATTGATGCGTCGGACGGCCTCTTCGGCTGTCGAGTCGGCGGTGTCCGAGACGGGCAGACGCAGGCGGTCGAGCCGCCGGAGTTTGGCGTAAAAGGCGGCAAGGTGATCGGACGGGTCGCACAAGGTGTCTGCGGCGGTGTCGACAAAGGCGTAGGAGGCGATAAACACGGAGTCGGAGGGAGCGGTTTCCGTTTCCTGTTGTGCCTGAGGGCTTTCAGCGCCGCAGCTGCTCAGTGTGATGATGGCGGCGAGTACGCTGTAAATGATATGTTTCAGCATCTGGTTCGATACTTAAAGTCTGTTATTTCGAGTCGGCGGTGCGTTTTTGGGGCGACAAGGAACAGTACAAAGAGTTTTGCCGACACAGCCTTAGCGAAACGTAGTTTCGCTCCGTCCCGCCGGGGTCACCCGGCCGCCGCCCGCGCAGGGCAGTTCCATCCGGCACTAAGCTCGACCGCGCGCGACTGCTGGAAAAGGAAATCATTCAAACGCGTAATGCGCGTTTGAATAAGATTTCCGCCAGCGCGCGGGAAATGAGGTGGCGGAGCGGGAGCGGAGCCGCAGGGGCAGACACGAAGGCAGGGCCGGCGCCCGGGAGGTGCCGCAATTCTCGGCGTGTGAGCGGCGTGTTGCGGGCCTCCCGAGGGGGAGGCGTCCGGCCCGCGCGCCCCTGCGGGGCGCAGGAGCTCTTTCCGTTTATTCCGAGAGGCAACGCAACTGATGACCGTAGCCGCGTAAGCTCGTGTGGCTGGGAAGGAGCCCCGTCACGTTGAAGCTCAAGTATACGCCACGGTAGTGGTCGTCCGAATCGTAGGGCGTGGACGAGTAGCTGTTTCCGCTGCTGCCGATGAGCCACAACGTGCCCGTATCCCGATGGCGGTAGCCCGGGGCGGGGCTTGTTTTTCGCGCGCCTGGGGAAATCTTGTTTCAGTCGCCCGCAGGAATTTCATCTCGGTTTTGCTTACCGCAAAACGAGTGAAATTCCTCTTTAAGCGGGGCGGGCGACTGTCCTACGGGAGGGTACTGCCCTCGGACCGGGCGGGCCCCACGTCCCGTGGACGGGCAAAACTGCGTTTTGCTGCGGCTGGGTCGGCCCAATTGGTGGAGGCGGCCTTGGGGTAGACACGGCCAACGTTGGGGTAGAGGATGGCAATTGGGAGTGCGGCACGCATCGTTTATTCCGAGAGGCAACGCAACGGAAAACCGTGGGCACGGTAGTTCGCGTTGCTGGGATCGAGGTCCTGCGTGTTGAACCACAAGAACTGCCCGTGGATACCGCTTACCGCAGACGACCAGCTATAGCTGTCGTTGCCGACACCCACCGGACCGCCCGAGGGTGCGTAGCGGTAGCCCGGGGCGGGCGCCATGCCTGAACGTGCCGGCGGCTTCTGCTCCAATTCCCCGCGCTCCGATAGTCGGGAGCCTCGGACCGGTTCACTGCCGGGAATGAAAGAACGTAAATGCCTTGCCGATAGGCAATAAAAAAGGCATCCTACCGCTAAATAGGATGCCGTCGGCAAGGAATGTGTGTTGACCCGCTAGGATTCGAACCCAGAAAGACAGAACCAGAATCTGTAGTGTTACCATTACACCACGGGTCAATAAAAATGTGTCGCTCCTGTTCGGAAGACGCTGCAAATTTAATGCGTCTGAATGAAACCCGCAACAAAATCTGCAAAAAAAGTGTTGACCCACCAGGACTCGAACCTGGAACGACAGAACCAAAATCTGCTGTGTTACCATTACACCATGGGTCAGAACCGCTTTCGCGCCACAAAAATAGCGTTTTTCTGCGAAACCGCCAAATCATCGGATATTGGCGATCGACATGATGTCGGCGAAGACTCCTGCCGCCGTCACCGAAGCTCCGGCACCGTACCCCTTGATCTGGAGCGGATATTCGTCGTAGCGTGTCGTCCGGATCAGGATGATGTTGTTGCTCCCCTCCAGGTCGTAGAACGGGTGGCCCGCCTCGACCGTCTCGAGCCCCACCGAACAGCGGCCGTTCTCCATCAATGCCACGAACCGCCACCGTTTCCCCTCGGCCGCCAGCACGCGCCGCTGACGTTCGAACTCCGCGTCCAGCTGCGGCACCTTGGCCCAGAAATCCTCCGTCGAACCCTCGAAAATCGAATTCGGAACGAAGAGGTTCTTCACCACATCCGCCTGTTCCACCTCATAGCCCGATTCGCGGGCCAGAATCACCAGTTTGCGCACCACGTCCGTCCCGCTGAGGTCGATCCGCGGGTCGGGTTCGGCATAGCCCGCCTCTTTGGCCATCGCCACCGCCCGGCTGAAGGGAATCTCTTCCGACAGCACGTTGAAGATGTAGTTCAGTGTCCCGCTCAGCACGGCCCGCAGCCCCAGAATCGTGTCGCCGCTGTGCCGCAGGTCGTTGATCGTGTTGATGATCGGCAGCCCCGCCCCCACATTGGTCTCGAAGAGAAACTTGACACCCCGCGTCCGGGCCGTGTTCTTCAGCGCCGCATAGTGCTCGTAAGCCGACGAGGCGGCGATTTTGTTGGCCGTCACCACCGAGACGTTGTGCGACAGCAGGTCGCCGTAGATCTCCGCCACCGCAGGACTGGCCGTGCAGTCGACGAAGACCGAGTTGAAGATGTTCATCTCCGTAATCCGGTCGCGGATGGTCTGCGGTGTGGTGGGAACGCCTTCGTTTTCGAGCAGCTCCCGGTACCGCGCGAGGTCGATTCCGTCGCGGTCGAAAATGCTGCGCCGTGAGTTCGAAATTCCCACGACGTTGATTTTGAGCGCATTCGTCCGCAACAGTACCTCCTGCTGCGAGCGGATCTGCTCGATGAGCGAGCCCCCTACGAGCCCGACGCCGGTCAGAAAGAGGTTCAGCACCTGGTATTCCGACAGAAAAAACGAGTCGTGAATAACGTTCAGCGTCTTCCGCAGGCTCTCGACCTTGACGACGAACGAGATGTTGGTCTCGCTGGCCCCCTGCGCACAGGCGATGACGTTGATCCCGTTCCGGCCGAGCGTCCCGAACAGCTTGCCGGCGATCCCCGGACAGTGGCGCATGTTCTCGCCGACGATCGCCACCGTCGCGAGGTCGCACTCCAGCATGATCTCGTCGATCTCGCCCGTGGCGATCTCCTGCGCGAATTCCGTGCTCAGTACCTCCCGGGCCCGTTCGGCGTCGTCGCGCCGGACGCCGATCGAGGTGGTGTTCTCGCTCGATGCCTGAGAGACCATGAAGACGCTCACCCCCGCCTTGGCCAGTGCCTTGAATATCCGGTAGTTGACGCCGATCACGCCGCACATCCCCAGCCCGCGGATGGTCAGCAGGCAGCTGTCGTTGATCGACGAAATCCCTTTGATCGCTTTGTGCATGTCGCCGCGTCCGGCCACCGGGACGGTCACCTCGCGCGAGATGTAGGTCCCCGGGCACTCCGTCCGGTAGGTGTTCCGGATATAAATCGGGATATTCCGGTTGTAAGCCGGGAAGATGGTCGGCGGATAGATGACCTTGGCGCCGAAGTTGCAGAGTTCCATCGCCTCGACGAAGGTCAGCGACTCGATCAGGTAGGCTTTGTCGATCACCCGCGGGTCGGCGGTCATGAAGCCGTCCACGTCGGTGTAGATGTTGAGCGCCTCGGCTCCCACGGCCGCCGCGATGATGGCGGCCGTGTAGTCCGAGCCGCCGCGTCCCAGCGTCGTCGCCTCGCCGGTGGTCTTGTCCGACGAGATGAAGCCCGGCACGACGCTCACCCGCGCATCGTCGGCGAAGGTGCTCCGCACCAGCTCGTTGGTGAGGGCGAAGTCGACGATGTGTTTGTTGAAGTAGGGTTCGGTCTTGATGAAAGCGCGGGCGTCGCGCAGCACGGCGCCGTCGATGATCCGGCTGACGATCAGCGAGCTGAGCCGCTCGCCGTAGCCGACGATGGTGTTGGTCGTCTTGGGCGAGAGATCCTGGATCAGGAAAACGCCGCGCAGGATATTGCCCAGCTCTTCGAGCAGCGCCTCGACCTGCGCACGGGTCTCCTCTTGCAGATGGGCCGGCACGCTCTCGGCGATCGCCTCCCGGTGCCGCCGGCAGATGGATTCGTACCGGTCGCAGTAGGCCGGATCGGCCTGTGCGGCGGTCGCGCCTGTGGAGAGCAGCAGGTCGGTGACGCCGCCCAGGGCGGAGACTACGACTGCCACGCGGCCCGGTTCGCGGGCGATGATTTCCCGGATATTTTGCAGACCGGCGGCCGAACCTACGGAGGTGCCGCCGAATTTGAAGACTTTCATCGTCTGTGGCTGATTCGTTCGGTGGTTGAAGCGTGCAAGATAGGCATTTTGCCGGAAATATCAGCCATCCGGAGGCGAGGCGGGCGGAAAAAAGAGGGGAGGGCGGCTCCGGAATCAGACGGTGCGGAGGTATTTCTCGTAGATGCTTTTCCGCAGTTCGTTCAGCGCTCCGAGGCGTTGCATGATCTCCTGCGCCTCCTCCATGGTCTGGATGCCGAGCAGCTCCTTCTGGAGCGAGGCGATGATCGAACTGACCACTTTCGACTTATAAATCGTGATCGCCTTGGGGATGGCCTCGCCGAGCCGCTCCCGCTCGGTGGAGACACGGATTTCGTAGCGCTCCCACATCCGGCTGGGAGAGTAGGTCTCCTCTTCGGTCAGCAGGTCTACCACGAACGACGCTACCTCGGCCGACGGGTGGTTGATGAATCGGTTCACCTCCGGCGCCCGGTTCTCGTCGTGGTAGATCCGGACGTACTCTTCGTAGATCTGGCGGCAGAGCGGACTGTGCATCTCGATGCGGTCGAGCTCCAGGTCGCCGATGATGGTCTCCGCCACGCTCAGCGAAACGATCTCCGTAGGCGACATCTCGAAGTCGAAGTTCTCGCCGCCGTATTTGAGCAGGTAGCCCACCAACTCCCGTTCCAACTGCTCCAGCTCGCGGTTGAGCCCCTGTTCGGCGAAGCTGAGCTTCGGGGCGAGGTCGACCGGGGCGGCCGGCTCCATGGCCGGCTCCTCGGGCGAAAAGCTCGGAACGGCGTTCGGATCGGCTGTCTGCCGTTGCAGGAACTGCTCCTTGCGCCGCTGGTTGTCCATCGCCTCGCGTCCCGCCTGTCCGTCCACCATCGTCACCCGCTTCCGGGCCACTTCGCGGATCAGGATGTCTTCGTCGATTTCGAGCTTTCGGGCGCACTCCCGGATGAAGACCGACCGCGTGATCGCCTCCGGAATCGTGGCGATCGACTCCACCACGCTCGAGATCACCTCCGCCCGCTTGATGGGGTCTTCGGCCGCGTCGCCCAGCAGGATCCGCGTCTTGAACGAGATGAAGTCTTCCTCGTGCTCCTCGACATAGGCCTGCAATTCCGTCGCGTTGTGCGCCCGCGCGAACGAGTCGGGGTCTTCGCCCTCGGGCAGCAGCACGCACCGCACGGTGAGCCCCTCGCGCAGAATCATGTCGATCCCCCGCATCGAGGCCTTGATCCCCGCCGCGTCGCCGTCGTAGATGACCGTCACGTTCTTGGTGAACCGTTTGATGAGCTTGATCTGCTCCACCGTCAGCGATGTCCCCGACGACGCTACCACGTTCTCGACCCCCGACTGGTGCATCTGGAGCACGTCGGTGTAGCCCTCGACCAGGATACAGCGGTTGAACTGCGTGATGGCCTTCTTGGCGAAGTAGATGCCGTAGAGGGTGTTGCTCTTGTGGTAGATCTCGCTCTCGGGCGAGTTGAGGTATTTGGCGACCTTCTTGTCCGTCCGCAAGGTCCGTCCTCCGAACGCGATGACGCGGCCCGAGAGCGAATGGACGGGAAACATCACGCGCCCGCAAAAACGGTCATAGTATCCCCCGCCGTTCATGGCCTCGCGTTTGATGGTGAGCCCGGTGCCGACGAGAAACTCCTCCCGGTACCCCTCGCCCAGCGCGGCCTGCGTCATGGCGTCGCCTTTGGCCGGGCAGTAACCTAACTGAAACTTGGAGATGGTGGCGTCGGTGAAGCCGCGCTCCCGGAAGTAGCTCACCCCGATGCTCTCCCCCTCCGGCGTCCGGAGCTGGGCCTCGAAGTACTGGTTGGCCCACGAGGTGACGATCATCATGCTCTCGCGGTCGTCGTTGCGCTGGCGCTCTTCGGGGGTCTGCTCCTTCTCGCGGACTTCGATGCCGTATTTCTTGGCCACCCACTTCAGGGCTTCGACGTAGCTCAGCCCCTCGTGCTCCATCACGAAGCTGATGGCGTTGCCGCCCTTGCCGCACCCGAAGCATTTGTAGAGCCCTTTGGAGGGCGAGACGACGAACGAGGGGGTCTTTTCGTTGTGGAACGGACAGCAGGCCTGGTAGTTGACCCCTTTCTTCTTCAGGGTCACGAAGTCGCTCACCACATCCACGATGTCTGCGGCGGCGAAAATTCGGTCTACGGTCTGGCGGTCGATCATAACGGGAGCAAAGTTACGGTTTTTAGGCTTCGGTCGGCGGGTCGCTCTTCTTCCGGGAAATATTATTTTTGCACCCTATTCTCATCTCTTCCGAAGCATGAAACGAATCCTTTCCGTTTTTATTTCGACCCTGCTGGGCATCGCCTGTGTCCGGGCTGCCGAAAGCACTGAAAAACGGGTGAAATTCAGGTTCGGGGGGCGCATCGACGCTCAGCTGTTCCACGACTCCTATACCTCCAAGGCCTCGAGCAACGGGATTTTCTATTATTTCCCGCTGGCGCCGGCCTACAACGCGCAGGGGGAGGACATTCACCGGGAGAATTCGCTGCGGTTCGGGGTGGCCAATTCGCGGCTCCATTTCACGGCCACGGCCGCCGACATACTCGGCGGAGAGGCCGCCGGATACATCGAAACGGACTTCATGGGGTCGGGCAACAACATCGGCGTGCTGCGGCTGCGGCATGCCTACATTTCGTTGAACTGGAAGCGGAGCCGGCTGATGGTCGGCCAGACCAACAACCTCTCGGTGCCGGAGGAGGTCTTCCCGAACACGGTGGCGCACGGCGCCGGCACGCCGCTCAATCCGTTGTCGCGAATCCCCCAGATCCGCTTTTCGCAAAAGTTCGGTGAGATCGTCCGCCTGAGCGTGGCGGCGGGTTTTTATGCCGGTGCGGAGGGGGAGGCGCAGGCCTACGGGCTGGTGCCCGATTTCGCGCTGCGGCTGACGGTCGGCGACAACCGGACGAAGGTGAGCGTCAGCGGGGCCGTGAAGTCGATCCGGCCGCGCAACCTGACCGTGGATTCGATCCGCACGCACCGGCGGGTGACGGCTTTCAATGCGTCGATTTTCGGGCTCCACACTTTCGGCGGAGGGCACAAACTGACGGCTTTCGCGATGTGGGGCGAAGATCTCTCGACGCTCAACATGCTGGGCGGGTACGGGCCGCTGCTGAGGGATGTGGAGCGCGGCGAGAAGGATTACGGCTATACGACCACGCAGACGATCGCCATGTGGGTCGGGTTCGAAACGAAGATCATGAAGGGCTGGCAGCCGGGTCTGCTGGCCGGCTGGACGAAAAACTTAGGGTCGGGCCGGGAGATCGACCTGGCCGATGCGGCGATTCCGGACAAGGGGATCGACTGGTATTTCCGCCTCTCGCCGCGCCTGTGGTACCACTACAAACAGCTCTCGTTCGGGCTGGAGTATATGTACAGCCTCGCTTCGTGGGGCCGGACGTTCGACGCGCACTACCGGCCGGTGGATCGGTACGAAAATTCGCAGAATCATCGGGTCACGCTGCTGGCCCGCTTCAAATTCTAATGTAAGTCTCGGGAATACCTTGCTATTATAGAGAGTCGCCCTCCGGCCATGTGACGAGCTCCATCCGAACCCCGTCTCCCGTGCGGTCGAGCCGGGCATAGGCCGGCCGCTCGATCCACTCGCCCAGGATCACCACCTCGCACCGGCTTCCCAACCGGTGCACCACCGGCGTATGGATGTGCCCGCAGACGATGTAATCCGTCTCCGGATGATCCGCGGCGTAGACCCGCGCAAAGCGCACGATGGGTTCCTCTTCGCCCCGGAAAACGTGCGCCACCCCCTCCGTCCTCCCGTGCCGGTTGTGCGACGACCACCACCGCCCGAAACGCATCATCGCGTTCGGATGCAGCCATGCCGACGCCACCCGCCGCAGCCACCGGCAGTGGAAAATCCGGCGCAGCACGGTGTATTTCCAGTCGCCGCTCTTCCCCAGCCCGTCGCCGTGCGCCACGAAAATCCGTTTTCCGTACAGTTCGAACACCTCCGGAACCGTATGCACCGTCATGCCGATCTCGTCGGCGAAGTAGTCGCCGATCCACAAGTCGTGGTTCCCGACGAAGAAGTGCACCGGTATCCCCCGGTCGCAGAACGCGGCCAGCCGGCCCAGCGTCCGAGCGAAACCCTTGGGCACCACCCGCCGGTATTCGAACCAGAAGTCGAAAATATCGCCCGCCAGAAAAAGTCCTTCGCAATCCGCCTCGATGGCGTCGAGCCATGCCGCGAAACACCGCTCCCGTTCCCGCGGATCTTCGCCGCGGTACGAGAGTCCCAGGTGGACGTCGGATGCGAAATAGTATGCCATAAAATGAAGATAGTCGGCCGGGTCCGGTGTCGCGTTACCGCGGCAGCAGGTCGCTCAGCCAGTCGGTGTAGGTCCACACGTAATAGCAGACATATCCCAGCGCCCCCAAAGCGATCAATACGGCCAGAAACGAGACGGTGTAGTTGTGCGGATTCCGCTCCCGGGGCAATACTTTCGGCCCCCGCCGTCCGCCGCTGCGTCGTCCCGGCCCCGGGTGTCTGCGGGGCCCCCTCCGGTCGTATCCCCTCGTGTCAGGCGCCTCCTCTTCCATCGCCGTGCCGTCCGCCAGCCAACGCCCCACCGGCAGCACCAGCGGTTCGGCCGGCAGCGGGTTGAGCAGCTCCAGAAATTCCGGGTCGGGGTAGAATTCCGCCGTCCGCACCGGATATCCGTCGTATCCTTCCGTCTCCCGGAAGGCGATCGTCCCGACGCCGTCGAGCCACATCGACCCTTCGGCCATCCCCTGCGCCTGCGCCTCCGCGCAGGCCGAAGCGCGCCACTCCTCTTCCCATGCCGCCGCCGTCGCCAGGTCGACGGCCAGTTCCGCCGCGATGATCTCCGTGAACGGCACCCCCTCCGTATATCCCCCCTCGTCGTCCGTCAGCGGTTCGCCCTCCGGAACCAGCTCCGGCATCCGCCGCGGCGGGTCGAGCCGCCGCCCGGTGGCGAACTGCGCTCCGCTGCGCAGCGTCCGCAGCGTGCCTATCCCTTCCAGTGTCACCGGAAGGTACTGGAGCAGGTAGCGGCGCAATATGGTTGTCACGGAGTCCATCTTTTCTTTCTGTATCGGTCGAGGTCTATCGGGTGCGGTCTTGTGTGCGGAGCGGCAGCAGACCGGCTATTGTCTGTTCAATCACGATCGGGAAGTGGCGGTGCTCCAGTACATGAATTTTCGCGGCAAGCGTCTCCGCCGTGTCGTCGGCGTCCACCGCCACCGTGGCCTGGAAAATCGTGTCCCCGCTGTCGTACCGTTCGTTGACCCAGTGGATCGTGATGCCCGACTCCCGTTCTCCCGCCTCGATCACCGCGCGGTGCACCCGGTCGCCGTACATCCCCCGCCCGCCGAACTTCGGCAGCAGCGCCGGATGGATATTCACGATCCGTCCCGCATAGGCATCCGTCAGATAGTGAGGCACCAGCCACAGAAAACCCGCCAGGACGATAAAGTCGATCCCGTGTTCCTGCAATAACGATGCCACCCGTCCTCCCGGTTCGCCGAACTCCCCGCGCGTGAAGACCGCCGTCGGCACCCCGAACCGTTCGGCCCGTTTCAGGGCATAGGCGTCCGCGCGGTTCGAGAGCAACAGAGCCACCCGCCCCCGCGTCGAATCTCCGAAATGTCGCATGATGGCCTCCGCGTTCGTTCCCGATCCGGACGCGAAAATCGCTATGTTAATCATAATGAGGTGTTTATGTTGAAATCGGCAAATAAAAGTACAAAAAAAACAGACCCGCCGCCCGATTTTCAGAAAAAAACCATACTTTTGTCCTGCGTCGGGTGAACACTTCGATCCGAAAACACGCACTTCGATTGTCAAACCTAAATTAAGAACACTATGTCTGAAATCTCTTCAAAAGTAGTCGAAATCATCGTCGATAAACTCGGCGTGGATGCTTCGGAAGCGGTTCCTACCGCCAGCTTTACCAACGATCTGGGCGCTGACTCGCTGGATACCGTCGAACTGATCATGGAATTCGAAAAGGAATTCGAAATCTCGATTCCGGACGAAGACGCCGAAAAGATCGCTACCGTGGGTGACGCCATCACCTACATCGAAGGCAAAAAGAACTAAGCGACCGATTCGGTTGTAGACTCAGTATAAGACTGTTTCGGACACTTTAGCAATATAGCGTTCGGAACAGTTTCTGTTTTGACCCGAACCGCGCGCCGGCGGCTCTCCTAATAGAGTGGACGCCGGCCGTTCTTCGGGCGGGTCATTCCCATTCAACTTAAATCCTTTATGAACTTGAGACGAGTAGTAGTAACCGGTATCGGAACGATCAATCCGCTGGGAAACAACACCGCCGAATACTTCGAGAACCTCGAGAAAGGGGTCAGCGGGGCGGCTACCATCACCCTGTTCGACGCTTCGAAATTCAAAACCCAATTCGCCTGCGAGGTCAAAGGGTTCGATCCGAACCAGCATTTCGATCGTAAGGAGGCGCGGAAATACGACCGCTTTACCCAATTCGCGCTCGTGGCAGCCAAAGAAGCGGTCCAGGATGCCGGACTGGCGGATGGCGAAAACAATACCGTGGATTCGGTCGACAAGGATCGCGTCGGGGTGGTCTGGGCGTCCGGGATCGGAGGGATCGGAACCTTCTTCGACGAGGTCGTCTACTATGCCAAGGGGGATGGCACGCCGAAGTACAACCCGTTCTTTATTCCGAAGATGATCGCCGATATCGCTGCGGGGCATATCTCGATGAAATACGGATTCCGCGGGCCGAACTACTGTACGGTTTCGGCTTGCTCGTCGTCTAACCATGCCTTTATCGACGCCTTGAACCTCATTCGGTGGGGGAAGGCCGATGTGATCGTCTCCGGGGGATCCGAGGCGGCGATTAACCCGGCCGGGATCGGCGGGTTCAATGCCATGCAGGCACTCTCTACCAGAAATGACGATCCCGCCACCGCTTCGCGGCCGTACGATACGGGACGCGACGGTTTCGTGATGGGCGAAGGGGCCGGGGCTCTGGTGCTCGAAGAGTACGAACACGCCAAGGCTCGGGGGGCGAAGATCTACGCCGAAGTGGTCGGCGGGGGGATGAGCGCCGATGCCTACCACCTGACGGCTCCGGATCCGGAAGGGGCGGGGGCGGTTCTGGCCATGCGCGAGGCGCTGAAAGACGCCGGGATTACGGCTCAGGAGATCGACTATATCAATACCCACGGAACATCGACGCCGGCGGGCGACTTGCCGGAGATGAAAGGGATCGTTTCCGTTTTGGGAGACCATGTCTATGATGTCAACATCAGCTCGACCAAGTCGATGACGGGACACTTGCTCGGCGGGGCGGCGGCTATCGAGGCGCTGGCCTGTGTCATGGCCATTGACAAAGGGATTGTTCCGCCGACGATCAACGTCTCGGAACGCGATCCGCAGATCGACCCGAAAATCAACCTCACGCTGGGCAAGGCACAGCGGCGGGAGATCAACTGCGCGCTGAGCAATACCTTCGGCTTCGGGGGGCACAACTCGACCGTCATCTTTAAGAAAGTGCGGTAGTTTTTCGATTGCGAGGAAACGCACTATTGCTGATACGGGTTCCGGGCTGTCGCGCTTTGCGTGCGACAGCCCGGGCTCTTTTCACCGACACATCTTATCACCATGCCCTGGCATCGTCTTTTTCGCCGGCCCTCGTCGGCAGACCGACCCTATTACCGTCTGATACGTCGTATTTTCGGCATCGTTCCGAATAACGTCGAGCTCTACAAGCTGGCCTTGGTGCACCGTTCCGCCTCGGTGGTTGTGGACGGCGGCCGGACGGTCAACAACGAGCGGCTGGAGTTTCTGGGCGACGCCGTGATCGAAGCGGTGGTCTCGGAACTCCTCTTTATCGAATATCCGGAGGCCAATGAAGGCTTTCTGAGCAAGCTGCGTTCGCGGATGGTGAGTCGGGATACCCTGAATAGGGTGGCGTTGGAGCTGGGTCTCGACGACGTGATCGTCGCCCATCCGTCGAGTTTGGTGGCGAGCCGGAACAACATCTACGGCGACGCATTCGAAGCGTTGGTCGGCGCGCTCTATCTGGATCGGGGGTACGAGATCACGGGCCGGGTTCTGATCGAGTCGGTCTTCGCCCGTCATGTGGATCTGGAGGCGCTGGAGCAGACCGAAAAAGATTTCAAGAGCCGGATGATCGAGTGGGGGCAAAAACATCATCGGAATATTGCGTTTCACAGCCGGGAGTGTGCCGACCACGTCGAACTGGCTCCCCATTTCGAGTCTGAGCTTTGGATCGACGGCGAGAAAGCCGGTTATGGTGACGGACGCTCTAAAAAAGAGGCCGAACAGCTTGCCGCGCACGCCGTTTATGACCGTCTCGGGATCGGGTGATGGGATGGGTGGATTGCCGCAGCGCATAGAATAAGTCTTGTGGAGCGTGAGGTGTGCGGACAGAGGACGGTGTGAAGATTTGGGCCGACCCAGCCAATTGCCCACCGCGGGCACGCGGGGCCCGCGCGGCCCGAGCGCAGTCGAAGCTCGACCGTCGCCCGCCCGCATAAGAAGGCATATTCTGCCGATTGGCGGTGAGCCAATCCGGCAAGAATTGCCGCGGGCGACTTAACGCGCGCCACGCCTAAAGAGGCGATTCAACTCTTTTCGGCGTGAGCCGAAATAGAATGAATCGCCCGGCGCGCGAAACGCGGCGGAGCGACAGCGGAGCCGCAGTGAGGTTGACACGGGGTAGTGCTTGGGCTGAAGCTTTTGTCCGAGCTTTGGGCCGAGAGTGAGTAGCGCGATGCGCAGAATCGCCGGCCTCGGGCGCAGCGACGCCATAGCGGCGCGGGGGGGGCGCGCCGAGGACGAATGGGCCGAACTTGGGGCTATAAGTTAGATTGAACTCGTGCGACCTTTAGGTCGCCGGCCTTGTCGCCCAAGCCGCGTAGCGGCTTCGGGGGGATGGGCGACAGGCCGAATGGGGCATAGCTGTTGGCTGTGGGGTGGGCGAGTTGGAGCGGGCCGGAGCCAGCGAGGCCGGAAACGAGCATCGTCGAGTTGCAGGCCTACGCCTGGGGTGGCTCCGGCCCGC
>ERZ777305.2356-NODE-2356-length-16494-cov-7.766592_pt1 | contig 16494 bp, 16 predicted proteins | sample MGYA00374965_ERZ777305 | MGnify/ENA primary metagenome ERZ777305 (study PRJEB29328, sample SAMD00013331) | mouse gut metagenome | study: EMG produced TPA metagenomics assembly of the Metagenome analysis of fecal microbiota from mouse which was promoted... | reverse complement strand
TTTATTAATTGATGCCCAAAAATACAAAATGTTATTTACTTCTTGCCGAATAACCGAGAAAAAAAGTAACTTTACATCGAATTAACAAGATTGAATATGGACGACTTTTTTACATTGGAGGAAAAAAAGGAGCTTTTTTCACTCTATCGGCATTTATTGCAGTCTGCCGGAGACAGTATTTTCTGGAAAGATTGCCAAAAGTTAAAGAAACATCTAATCAAGGCGGTCCTATGTAACGGTCTGCAACGCAATAACTTCGGGATGAATCCCGTCATCAGAGATTTACAAACGGCAGTGATCGTTGCCGAGGAAATTGGAATGAAAGGTTCGTGCCTCATCGGGATCATGTTGCACGAAATCGTAAAGGGGCATGTATTGTCTATCAACGAAGTGAGCGCCGAATATGGTGAAGACGTGGCAAGCATCATCAAAGGATTGGTGAAGACGAACGAGTTGTATGCCAAAAGCCCTGCCATCGAGTCGGAGAATTTCCGTAATCTGCTTCTTTCGTTTGCAGAGGATATGCGCGTAATCCTGATTATGATTGCCGACCGCGTGAACATGATGCGCAAAATAAAGGATATGGGCAACGAGGAGGACCGGCTCAAGGTAGCAAACGAAGCAGCATATCTGTATGCTCCGCTAGCGCACAAACTAGGATTATATAAGCTGAAATCGGAACTGGAGGACTTGTCTCTCAAATATACACAGAAAGAAACGTATTATTTCATCAAGGATAAACTGAACGAAACGAAAGCTTCCCGCGACAAATATATCGCCGCTTTTATCGAACCGATCCAACAGAAAGTGGCAGAAGCGGGACTGAAGTTCGACATCAAGGGACGCACGAAGTCAATTCATTCGATATGGAATAAGATTCAAAAGCAAAAGACTCCTTTTGAGGGGATTTATGACTTGTTCGCCATTCGTATCATCCTAGATTCGGAACCGGATCCGGCGAAGGAGAAACAGGAGTGCTGGCAAGTGTATTCGATTGTGACGGATATGTACCAGCCAAACCCGAAGCGTCTGCGCGACTGGCTTTCAATACCGAAGAGTAATGGTTACGAGTCGTTGCACATCACCGTGATGGGCCCGGAAGGGAAATGGGTGGAAGTGCAGATACGTACCCGACGGATGGACGAGATCGCGGAACGTGGACTGGCTGCGCACTGGAGATATAAAGGTATCAAAGGAGAAACGGGCTTGGACGAGTGGCTGACTTCCGTGCGAGAAGCGTTAGAGAACGCGGACAACGACTCGATGAAGGTGATGGATCAGTTTAAGATGGATCTCTACGAGGATGAAGTGTTTGTCTTTACGCCCAAGGGGGATCTGTTCAAGCTGGCTAAAGGGGCTACAGTGCTTGATTTTGCTTTCCATATACATAGTAAGTTGGGATGCAAGTGTATCGGCGCGAAAGTGAACGGCAAGAACGTGCAGTTGAAGCAGAAGTTGAACAGCGGCGACCAGGTGGAGATCATGACTTCAAACACCCAGACTCCGAAACAGGACTGGCTGAATATCGTGACGACTTCCAAAGCACGCACCAAGATACGGCAGGCGCTCAAAGAGATGGTGGCACGCCAGCATGCGTTTGCCAAAGAGACGCTGGAACGAAAATTCAAGAACCGCAAACTGGAGTATGATGAAGCAACCATGATGCGCCTCATCAAACGTTTGGGATTCAAGAACGTGACGGAGTTTTATCAACGGATTGCCGATGGCGGACTGGATGTGAACGAGATTTTAGATAAATACATCGAACAACAAAAACGGGACAGCGATACGCACGATGAAATTGTTTATCGGAGTGCCGAAGGGTATAATTTGCAGACTGCACAGGAGGAAACGACATCTAAAGAGGATGTACTGGTGATTGACCAGAATCTGAAAGGACTGGAGTTTAAACTGGCTAAATGTTGTAACCCGATTTATGGCGATGATGTGTTCGGGTTCGTAACGGTGAACGGCGGTATCAAGATACACCGGTCGGATTGTCCGAACGCGAACCAGATGCGCGAACGTTTCGGCTACCGCATCGTGAAGGCTCGCTGGGCGGGTAAGTCGGAAGGTACGCAATATCCGATCACACTGCGCGTTGTAGGACATGATGATATTGGTATCGTGACAAATATCACTTCGATCATCTCGAAAGAAAATGGTATCACGCTGCGTTCCATCGGTATTGATTCGAACGATGGGTTGTTCTCTGGCACACTGACGGTAATGGTAGGTGATACGGGGCGTTTGGAGGCTCTTATCAAGAAATTACGGACGGTGAAGGGAGTAAAACAAGTGAGCAGGAATTAGTAATAATTACGGCAAAGAAATAAAAACAGTGAACGGTGAACATTTGCAGCAGGATGCGCAAATTGTTCACCGTTCATCGTTTTATGGTTTGCCGAGGGCTGTCTGCTATTTGTTTCTCTTCTTTCCAATAGGTTGTATACCCTGTACCTCCCGTTGATGATCTATCTTACCTTCTTCTTTATATAATAAGGATAAGTGACCAATACGAAAAACAGCAAAGCGATAGAAGCTACCATCTGTCCGGTATGGAGCATCTTGTTAGTGTCCAGTTCCATGTAGCACGCAGTAGCGATGCCCATGGAGATTCCGACTTCACTTGCCAGCAAATGGGTTGTATTAGCTGTACCGCGTTGGCAATGATGGGATAGTTTCACAAATATCACCAGAAATTCCGGCATGGTTAAACCTAAACCCAATCCCAAAAGTACGGAAGAGATGCTTATTGAAAGATCTGTATTCAATAAGAAGATGGATACCATTTCTAACCCGACTCCCATAATGATCAAGCGCAACGTTTTGTCTTTGAAAAAGAATAGGCGCGCAAAGAACAAAGAGACAATATATCCAAAGGCTGTGCCGACAAAGAATGGTACAGGGATTCCTATGTTTCCGAGTACGAAATCGTTTAGAAAAGGATGTAACAATGGAATCAGTAAACCCGAAACGAATGTTATCAGAATCAGATTGATAGCGGGAACCCATCCACGAAGCAATAAAAAGCGGTCGAAGGAATAGAGTTTTGTGACAATCGGTGCACGGAAAGGTACATATACCCCCGACAACACAAGAATTCCCACAGCTCCGGTTATGACAGATACAGTAAGCAGGTTGTGAAATGTGTAGCTTTGATAGAGCCAAACTCCGAGGATAACACCCACGATCATTCCCAAGCGTGCCATCCACGAGAAGTTGACATTTCCCGCGCTTCGTAATGTGGAGCTAGTGATATCGATAGCCAAAGTAATACCAGCAGTAGTGCCTATGCCAAAGGCCAGTCCTTGCACGGTGCTCAACAGGATTAGTTCTGTGAAGTTCGTCACAAAAGTGTACCCAATCGTCGCCACTACCATCAGGGCAGCAGCAAACATACATACGTATTTACGTTTGTAGGCATCTACCAGATAGGCATGGAAAGGACCGATGAGGAACATCCCCAAGGTGACAAAAAGAAAGATTACTCCAGTCTGTACGACCGACACTCCGAGACGGTCGGCCATCTCTACGGATAGTACCGGAAATAACACATACAAGGATATAAACAACAGCAAATTAGCTACACATATCCGCATAAAATGAACTGTCCACAATTTAACTGCCATATACTATCTTAATATTGTTCCTTCTCGTTGGGGAAGTAGCAATTCTTCACGTCAGAAACGTAACGGCTGATGGCGTCGGTCATCACCGTGTACAAGTCAGCATAACGACGCAAGAAACGCGGACGGAATCCGTTGTTCATGCCAAGCATGTCCTGAACAACCAATACCTGACCGTCTACGTGACCGCCAGCACCGATTCCAATGATGGGAATAGTGAGTTCGGAAGCTACACGCTCTGCAAGGGTAGCGGGGATTTTTTCGAGTACAATGGCAAAACAGCCTGCTTCTTCCAATAAATGAGCGTCGCGAATCAGTTTGTCGGCTTCGGCTTCGTCTTTGGCACGTACGGTATAGGTTCCATATTTGTTAATGGATTGAGGCATGAGTCCCAAATGTCCCATCACAGGAATACCGGCACATACAATACGTTTCACCGTGTCGATGATTTCTTCACCGCCTTCGAGCTTCAATGCGTCAGCGTGACTTTCTTTCATGATGCGGATAGCGGAAGCAAGTCCCTCCATCTCATTGCCCTGATAAGATCCGAAAGGCATATCAACTACCACCATCGCACGCTTTACACCACGTACTACGGATTTGGCATGATAAATCATTTGGTCAAGCGTGATAGGTAATGTAGTCACGTTACCTGCCATTACATTAGAAGCGGAGTCGCCTACCAGGATTACGTCCATTCCTGCACCGTCTACAATCTGTGCCATTGTGTAATCATACGCAGTCAGCATAGATATTTTTTCGCCTCTCTGTTTCATTTCAACCAAGCGATGAGTAGTCACCTTTCTTGTGTCATCTGATATATAACCAGCCATGTCTTTTTAATTTATGATTTATGAATTATGATTTATGTCATTGATGTCTGCGCATTTGAACGCTTTCAAAAATTGCGGCAAAGTTATAACATTTAATTCATAACTGGGAAGGAAAAGCAAAAAATCCTTTCAAATGCTTCGCTTAGATAGTTGGAAGGCATTTGAAAGGATGAGTGGCTCACTGTTTATTTAAAGATAAAGTCATTATTTATGGAAAGAAATCAATTTTTCGTATGTCATTCCGGTGAAGTCGTCTATTATAGAATGGGCTTTTCCGGTGATGGCTTCGCGTGAGTTGGTGGTGGCAAGTCCGATCACGGTTGCCCCGGAAGTCATGCCGGCTTGCAGGCCGTGGAAAGAATCCTCAAAAACGTAGGAGTTTTCGGGGGTGGCTTCAAAGATTTCCATTCCTAGCAGAAAGCAGTCAGGAGCGGGTTTTGAACGGGCAAACATTTCTCCTGTCAGAATACGGTCTACCATTCCTTTAAATTCGGGATGGGCATTGTAGACGTTTGCCATCTTCTCTTCATTGGAGCTGGTGACTACGGCTATCTTAGCACCGTTCCGGCGAAGATCGGCTATGAAAGCTTCTACTCCGGGGATATATTCGTAAGACATCTTTTTCTCATAAACATTGAGCTCAGCGCTTATTTCGAGCTGTGCTTCGGGTTTGTCCGCGAAATACTTTTCATAGATTTGCGATAGCGTCTGTCCCTTGATACGACGTCCGAAATCTTCTTCATTCAGAAATTTCCATCCTTGCTCGTCCCAAAAAACAGTGTACTGCGTTTCTGTATCCATGATGACACCGTCAAAGTCGAAGAGTGCTGCAATTGTTTTTGTTGTATCCATATTAAATTATCTTTTTACCTAAAACATTAAACCTTGTGTATCTATCTCCGCAAAGTTCCGAATAATCATCGAATCAGGCAAATAATTCGTACCTTTGCAAAGCTAAAAAAAACGTAACATACGTTTTTATCCAACAAAATCTACTGGCACATGAGCAAAAACGACCCACATATTTTAGGTAAAGAACGTATCGGCAAATTGCTGTTACAATATTCCATTCCTGCGATTATCGAAATGACAATTACTTTTATCTATAACATCATTGATAGTATCTTCATCGGACATGGCGTAAGACCGATGGCTATCGGACGAACAAGGCAGTAGCAGCAAAAAGCAATGGATTCAAATCAATCTCGGCAAATTGATCGAGCCACGCCTGACCTGCAAAATAAGAAACAGTAGCGCTTCGGATAGGTGTTTACTACAAACTCGTTCAGACGTTTCAGATTCTCCTTATATAGTTCTTTCAAGCGGACATCAAATGTATGGTTGGCATTTTCATCTCCAATCGGATACTGTTCCATATCTCCCATTTATTGTTCAAAGAGTCCTATTTGCCTGTTAGCCGATTGTCCATCCAAATAGAAAACTTTACATTTGCATTTAGTTTTCTAGACTATAAACAAAATAATTATGATGAGAAAGAGTGTATATGTATTCTTATCGTGCTTTTTACTTTCCGGATGCGGCATGATAGATTACCATCCATACGACGTTCGTATCAGCGGCGAAACAGAGGTCAACGCACATAATATCGAAAGAATAGAAGCAAACTGCCAAGGTAAAACGACCATACGCTTTGTGACTATGGGCGACTCGCAACGATGGTACGATGAAACGGAAGATTTCGTGAAAGAGATTAATAAACGGAATGATATCGACTTCGTTATTCACGGAGGGGATATAAGTGACTTCGGACTAACCAAAGAGTTTCTCTGGCAAAGGGATATCATGAACGGACTTAACGTGCCTTATGTAGTCCTTATCGGCAACCATGATTGTTTGGGAACGGGAGCAAAAACATACAAGGCAGTATTCGGTCCCACTAACTTCTCTTTCGTTGCAGGCAACGTCAAATTTATCTGTCTGAACACCAATGCACTGGAGTATGACTACTCTGAGCCGGTGCCGAACTTCACATTTATGGAACAAGAATTAACGAACAGACAGGACGAATTCAAAAAAACGGTCATTAGTATGCACGCACGCCCCCACACAGATGTATTCAATGATAATGTGGCAAAAGTATTCCAACATTATGTCAAACAATACCCGGGAATACAGTTTTGTACAGCTGCCCACACACATCACTTTCAGGATGACGTGATTTTTGATGATGGAATACATTATGTTACCAGTGATTGCATGGATCTCCGTGCTTATCTGGTATTTACAATAACTCCGGAGAAATATGAATATGAACTGGTTAAATACTAACTATATCTTGCGCGCAGGAGTATTATCCATACTTCTGTTACTTCCTGGTCTGATTTCAGCTACTTGCAAAACAGATACAATCATCAACTCGTACGAGAATGATTCACTCCATTTCATTATCAATGATGATTCAATTATCACTTTTCGCACAGGAGATTCTATATTTACGATCATCAGAGCGGACTCTGTATTGCCGGTTGCACCGAAGCAGGTCAAACACAGTCACTACGATAACCGGATTCACCGTTTCCGTAGAAATTGGGAACGGATTATCCCGACACACTCCAAAATACAATATGCCGGAAATATGGGATTACTCTCTTTCGGTACGGGATGGGATTATGGAAAACACAACCAGTGGGAAACGGATATACTATTTGGATTTATCCCAAAGTATTCTTCAAAGAAAGCTAAAATGACCATGACGCTCAAACAGAACTATATGCCCTGGAGCATTAATATTGGAAAAGGCTTCTCTACAGAGCCTCTTACCTGTGGGCTTTATATGAATACCGTATTTGGCAACCAGTTCTGGGTGAATGAGCCAGAGCGTTATCCCAAAGGTTATTATGGATTCTCCAGCAAAATACGTTTTCATATTTTCATGGGACAACGCCTGACCTATGATATTGACCCGCAGCGCAGATTTTTGGCCAAGTCCGTGACCTTTTTCTATGAAATAAGCACGTGTGACCTTTATGTCATCAGTGCCGCAACCAATAGCTATCTCCGTCCGCGTGATTATCTTAGTTTATCATTCGGATTGAAATTCCAGTGGCTATAAAAGAATTCATGATTTATGATTTATAACTTACTTTTTCGTAAGTTTGCGCATTACAAACTTGAACGAAAATGAATAAATCAGGAATAATCATCACTGTAGACGATAATAAAGGAGTACTGACTGCCATACAAATCCTTTTGAAAAATTACTTTTCCAAGATCGTCACACTCTCCTCGCCTACCACCCTGTCCAGTGTCATAAGGGAGGAAGCACCGGAAGTAATTCTGCTGGATATGAATTTCACATCAGGCATCAACACCGGTAATGAAGGTTTATTCTAGTTGCATGAAATAAAGAAAGTACGTCCGGAACTTCCGGTCGTACTTTTTACGGCTTATGCCGACATCGAACTGGCTATCATCCTGATAACAGGCGAAAACGGAACGGAGAAGGAAGTGCTGGCACGAGAGATTCATCTCCTTTCCAACCGCAAATACAAAGAAATGATTGCAGTGGATATGGGGACTATCACAGCGTCTTTATTTGAAAGCGAGCTTTTCGGACACGTAAAAGGTTCTTTCACCGACGCACACACTGACCGGATCGGAAAATTTGAGGCTGCCGATAACAGTACGCTGTTTCTCAATGAAATAGGCAACACGCCGATTCCCATTCATATCCGACTGATATGCGCAATCAACCGGAATCTGCAAGAGATGGTAGTCAAAGGTGAATTTCGGGAAGATTTGCTCTATCGCATCAATACCATTCATGTAGAGATTACTCCTGCGGACTTAATTGTATATGCAGATGAGAATCTTATCTCACAAGTAGTTATCAATCTTTTAAAGAACGCAATTCAAGCAATCGGCAATCAGCCGGATGGGAAAATTGAGTTGAAGGCGTCCTGCAATGACATGGAAGAAATATGGATTGAGATAAAGAACAATGGACCCGAAATCCCGTCGGAAATAGCAGAACATATCTTTATTCCTTTCTTCACTACCAAAGAAGGTGGCAGCGGAATCGGGCTTAACATTTCACGCCAAATCATGCGCCTTTCGGGAGGAAGCCTTACATTACTACGAGAGAAAGAGACAACGTTTATTTTAAAGTTCAATTAATTTCCTGTTTCCAGGCGGGAAACTGTAGTTTCCAGCATTAGAAACTGTAGTTTCCACGGCAAGAAACGGGAGTTCCTACGGTAGGAAACAAGAGTTCCCAAAGCAGGAAACTACAGTTTCCACGTAAGGATACTGCTGCCTCCCCGTAGAGACGCCACAATTATCCCATAGCTTTGCATGAAGAAATCAAGGCTTCTTTGATTATATAACTCTAGTTTCTTTTTTAATCTTCTTTGGGCAATATCAAATTGAGAACTACTCCTACCAAAGCTGCCAGCCCGATGCCGGACAATGAAAAATCACCCCAGCTAAAAGCAGCGCCACCAATCCCGACAGTCAGCGTCAAAGACACAATAACGATATTTCTTGTACGGCTCAAATCAATGCAGTTATTCACGAGATTAGCAATACCTGCACAGGCAATCGTTCCGAAAAGCAGCAGCATGATACCACCCAATACCGCACTAGGTATGGATCTTAGTAATGCGCTGATTTTACCGATAACGGAGAATAAAATAGCAGAGACAGCAGCTATTCGTACCACTTGCGGATTGGTGATCTTTGTTAATGACATGGCTCCTGTCACTTCCGAATAAGTAGTCACAGGAGGACCTCCCAGCAATCCGGCACAGAGACAAGCCAAACCATCCCCCAATAAGGTGCGATGCAATCCCGGGTCTTTTACGAAATCTTTTCCCGTAACCGTATTCACCACATAGACATCACCAATATGCTCTATCACCGGAGCAATAGCTACCGGAATCATAAACAACACCGGCTCCTATGAGAATTTAGGAAAGACAAACTGCGGCAATCCAATCCAAGCGGCATCTCTGACGCCGGACAAATCCAAACCATAGAAGATCCATGCAGCCAAATACCCCACTACAATCCCACAGAAAATAGGTATCAGCTTCAAAAGTCCTTTAGCTTTCATCGAAACAATAACCGCAGTCAACAGCGAAAGCAGAGCCAGCACCCAGTTCTCTTTTGCCATATTCACTCCTGTTCCCGCCAATGACAAACCTATCAGAATAATGACAGGTCCTATGACAACAGGAGGAAACAGCCGTTCAATCACCCGCACTCCCTGCCATTTGACAAGCGCACTCATCACAAAGTAAACTAATGCAACTCCAACCATGCCGGATAAAGCGCCAGGCAGCCCATAAAGTTCTGTCGCTTTAATGATAGGCGCAATAAATGCAAAACTACTTCCCAAAAAGATAGGAACCTTTCCACGCGTAACAGCATGAAAAATGAGCGTTCCGATACCTGCTGTAAACAGAGCTGTCGAAGGATCGAGCCCCACCAATAATGGCACGAGTACCGTAGCTCCGAAAGCCACAAACAAGAATTGTACCCCCACCACCCCTTTCCTCAAAGGTGTAAGATTATTTGAATCCATAAGTATAATAGTAGATTAATCTCTGCAAAATTAGTCTTTTTAGACAATTTAACTCCCTCTTTTCACAAAAATACATCTAAAAAGAGGTTTTATTTGTTGTTAATAATGTGTAACTTCGCACGGTGAAAATTAAAACGACAACTTTAAAACTTTATAATATATTGCCTATGATATTTACAGCAGAAAACACTTTACTTATCGGCTCTATCTTACTTTTCGTCAGCATTGTTGTGGGAAAAACCGGATATCGCTTCGGAGTACCTACTTTATTATTATTCCTCGTAGTAGGAATGTTGTTTGGGAGTGACGGTCTCGGTCTGCAATTCCACAATGCGAAAGAAGCGCAGTTTATCGGTATGGTTGCCCTTAGCATTATCCTTTTCTCGGGAGGTATGGATACGAAATTCAGAGAAATCAAACCTATTTTAGGTCCCGGTATTGTGCTTTCCACTGTCGGCGTATTACTCACAGCTCTTTTCACCGGGCTCTTTATCTGGTGGATATCAGGTATGAGTTGGTCTAATATTTATTTGCCTATCACCACTTCCCTACTTTTGGCTTCTACCATGTCATCTACGGACTCGGCTTCAGTGTTCGCCATTCTCCGTTCACAGAAGATGAATTTAAAGCACAACCTTCGTCCCATGCTGGAACTAGAGAGCGGAAGTAATGACCCGATGGCGTATATGCTTACCATTGTCCTGATACAGTTCATTCAGTCGTCTGGTATGGGAGCCGGAGCCATAGTCGGTTCTTTTGCCATCCAGTTTATCGTCGGTGCGGCTGCCGGATATGCACTTGGAAAGCTCGCAATCCGAATGTTGAATAAGCTCAATATTGACAATCAGGCCTTATATCCTATCTTATTACTTGCATTTGTATTTTTCACGTTCTCCATCACTGACTTATTGAAAGGTAACGGATACCTTGCCGTATATATCGCCGGTATCATGGTGGGAAACAATAAAATCATGCATCGTAAGGATATTTACACCTTTATGGACGGACTGACTTGGTTGTTTCAAATCATCATGTTCCTTTGCCTAGGACTGCTTGTTAATCCGCATGAAATGTTGGAAATAGCTGCCGTGGCAATGTTAATTGGTGTCTTTATGATTATTATCGGCCGACCGTTAAGCGTATTCCTTTGTTTGCTTCCATTCCGGAAAATTACGATGAAATCACGTATTTTCGTCTCCTGGGTAGGATTGCGCGGTGCAGTTCCTATTATCTTTGCCACCTATCCGGTAGTGGCGGGCGTAGAAGGTTCGAACCTCATCTTCAACATTGTATTCTTTATTACCATCGTGTCATTGGTGATACAGGGAACAACGATTTCTTTCATAGCCCGGATTTTGAATCTTTCCAAACCACTGGAAAAAACAGGAAATGATTTCGGAGTAGAACTCCCGGAAGAAATAGACTCTGATCTTAGCGATATGACCATCACCAGAAACATGCTGGAAAAAGCGGATACATTGAAAGATATGAATCTCCCGAAAGGCACACTGGTAATGATTGTGAAGCGTGGAGATGAATTCCTGATTCCCAACGGAACGCTAAAACTGCATGAAGGAGATAAACTGCTGCTTATCTCCGAAAAATCAAAAGAAGAAGAGACTGATTCTGACTAACCCCCGAAAAGATTGATTCTATACACTATAACTGATTCGTCTCCACGCATGAAACCTCTTGTCCTCACAAGACACCCGTTTCTCATTCATGCGTAGAGACGAAATGTTTTAAATAAAGCAACAGACTAGCTTTAAGGAAGAAACACGAAAGCGCTTTTGCAAGCCGTAAGAATTGTTCATTCCTCTCCGTTAATTAACCGTAAAACTTGAATTTAAAATGCGGTTAACATCAGCGAAGTATTAATTTTGCGCAGTTTTAAACTAAATGTGCAAAAATCGAATGGAACAAGAACATCAGTTCATTGATTATATTGAGCAAAGCATCATCAAAAACTGGGACAAGGATGCCTTAACTGACTATAAAGGAATTACCTTTCAATATAAAGATGTAGCGCGTAAAATCGCTAAATTTCACATCGTCTTGGAAAGTGCGGGCATCCAGCCGGGAGATAAAATAGCTGTCTGCGGACGTAACAGTGCTCATTGGGCAGTTACTTTCTTGGCAACAATTACTTATGGAGCCGTTATTGTTCCCATCTTGCATGAATTCAAAGCAGATAATATTCATAATATCGTCAACCATTCCGAAGCCAAATTACTTTTTGTCGGTGACCGAGTTTGGGAAAATTTGAATGAGGACGCCATGCCTTTTTTAGAAGGTATTGCTTCACTAACAGATTTCTCACCATTAGTATCACGCAACGAGAAACTCACTTATGCTTTTGAACACCGGAATGCAATATATGGTCGGCAATATCCCAAGAACTTCCGTCCAGAACACATTTGCTACCGGAAGGATCATCCTGAAGAACTGGCCATTATCAATTATACTTCCGGTACCACAGGTTACTCTAAAGGAGTGATGCTCCCCTATCGTAGCCTTTGGTCGAATGTGACTTACTGCTTCGAGATGCTTCCCGTTAAACCGGGCGATCATATCGTTTCCATGTTGCCTATGGGGCATGTATTCGGTATGGTATATGATTTCCTTTACGGATTTTCTGCAGGTGCGCACATCTATTTCCTGACGCGTATGCCGTCTCCGAAAATCATTTCTCAATCTTTCTCTGAAATCAAGCCAAGAGTGATCTCTTGTGTGCCATTGATTGTGGAAAAGATTATTAAGAAAGATATTCTCCCTAAAGTAGACAGCACAATAGGTAAGTTATTGCTTAAAGTGCCTATTGTGAACGATAAAATCAAATCGCTGGCACGGCAGGCTGCCATGGAGATTTTCGGTGGAAACTTTGACGAGATTATTATCGGAGGTGCCCCTTTCAATGCTGAAGTTGAGGCTTTTCTTAAAAAGATAGGATTCCCCTACACAGTCGCTTACGGTATGACCGAATGTGGTCCGATTATTTGCTCCAGCCGTTGGGAAACGCTGAAACTCGCTTCTTGCGGAAAAGCAACCAACCGGATGGAAGTCCGTATTGACTCGCCGGATCCGGAAACGCATGCCGGAGAAATCGTATGTAGAGGAATGAACATGATGCTGGGCTATTATAAAAATCCGGAAGCTACCGCGCAAATTATCGATACTAACGGCTGGCTGCACACCGGCGATCTCGGCACGGTGGATGAAGAAGGTTATGTAACAGTTCGCGGACGTAGCAAAAACCTGCTCCTCACTTCTAGCGGACAGAACATTTATCCGGAAGAAATTGAAAGCAAGTTGAATAATATGCCGTATGTTGCGGAATCTCTGATTGTCTTGCAGCACGAAAAGCTGGTAGCAATGATCTATCCGGATTTCGATGATGCTTTCGCTCATGGATTGCAACAAACAGATATTCAGAAAGTGATGGAACAAAACCGTATCGAGTTGAATCAGCAGCTTCCTAGCTATTCTCAAATAAGCAAGATAAAGATCCATTTCGAAGAATTTGAAAAGACTGCGAAAAAGTCAATCAAACGCTTTATGTATCAGGAAGCAAAGGGATAATTATCCCGGATGCACGATCAATAATCTTGCAATAGATGAGAACATAACCTAATAATAAAAACGGTGAACATCCTCAACACTGTCCACCGTTTCTTTTAATCTCCAACTATCTTTATTCTATACTATCTGTTTTTTATTTTTCACAATGAAATAATTTATTTTCATATTACATCTACTGTTTGTATATAACAGGAAAAAACGGGAAAAACGACTATAAGCCTCTCAATATCAGATTAGAATTTCAATGATTATTTATGCAACAGAATATCAGTTCCCGGAACGATCTTTCCCATTGACCATACGCAACGTACATTCAGTTCTTTGTCAAGAATCACAATATCAGCATCCTTACCCTTTGCCAACGCCCCTTTACGATCACTTACTCCAATTAAACGGGCAGGAGTTTCAGAAGCCATACGCACGGCATCTTCCAAAGGAATATTGGCTTTCTTTACCATGGTGCGAACCAACACATCCATCGTAGCCAAACTACCGGCCAACGCAGAATGATCCGCCATCTTGCATACGCCATCCTCTATGATATAACGAGAATCAATCGGTTCATTCCCTTCATAAGCGGCATACGCCAAAGCATCGGTAACAAGGCTGGTATTCTCCACGCCTTTCAACTTATAAACCAGTTTCAGGATAGTGGCAGGCAAGTGAATACCGTCCGCTATCACTTCCACAGTCATTCCATCCGTCAGATACACACTTTCCACTGTACCCTCATATTTATATTCACGACGTTTATGGAAACCCGGCATCGCATTATAAAAATGAGCAGCATGAGAAAATCCTACTGCAAATGCAGCTTTAATTTCATCGTATTCGGCTTCGGTATGTGTAACAGCAGTCATAATTCCTTTCGAATGGGTATACTTTGCAAAATCATGTGCACCGGGCAGTTCGGGACTAATATCCCAACGTCTGATACAAGACGTACGCTCCAACAAAGGAATATATTCATTTTCATCCGGAGTTTTCAGAAAACCGTCATACTGCGTACCCGCCATCTTCGGATTCAGATATGGGCCTTCGATATGCAGACCGAGAATCGGAGAATCCTTCTCTTTCATCAAGTGCTCACATACATCGACTGCCTGGTAGATTCTTTCGAATGAAGTAGAGGACAAAGTAGGAAATATACCGGTAGCACCATGTTTCAGATGTGCATTGGTTGCGGTGCGGAAAGCCTCTTCCGTTGCTTCCGTATAATCATGCCCACCACCTCCATGTGCATGCATACTTACGAATCCGGGCACTATCGTCATCCCTCTGGCATCAATAACCGTTGCACCGATAACCGCTAAATCACTATTAGTTACCTCTAATATTTTTCCATCACAAACCAATACGGAACCATCTTTCAACCAGCCTTGCGGAGTAAGTATTCTTCCGTTTATTATTTGAGTCAACATAGTCTTTGTTATTTATTAGATTTAAAACAGTTTGTTGGTGCCTTCCACCAATTCTCCCATTGCCCATACGGCTCTCACGTTCAAGTCTCTGTCCAAAGCGATCATATCGGCATCCTTGCCACGCTCCAGCGTTCCTTTACGGTCGAGCACTCCCATAATCCGTGCAGGAGTTTCGGAAGCCATTCTTACGGCATCTTCCAAAGGAATTTCCGCCTTTTGCACCATGGTACGAATCAAACGATCCATCGTTGCAACACTCCCGGCCAAGGCTGAATGGTCTGCCAACTTACAAACTCCATCCTCAATAATCACACGCGGGTCAAAGGCAACCTGACTATCACTGGCGGCACAAGCCAACGCATCCGTTATCAGGCAAGTGCGTTCCACTCCTTTTATCTTATAGACAAGACGCAAGATCGTCGGAGGTACATGAATACCATCAGCCACCACTTCCACTGTCATATCATCAATCAGATAAATACTTTCTACTGTACCTTCATACTTGTACTCTTTCCGTTTATGGAAACCGGGCATCGCGTTATAAAAATGAGTGGCATGCGTATATCCCGCCTCATAAGCCGTCTGTATATCCTCAAATTCTGCCTGGGTATGTCCTACCGAAGCCAGTACACCTTTTGCCGTGATATATTTACCGAATTGCATGGCTCCGGGAAGTTCCGGTGCGGCATCCCAACGTTTGATACAGCGTGTTTCTTCCAACAACGGAATATATTCTTCGGGATCGGGATCTTTGATATTTTCCGGAATCTGTCCGCCTGCCATGTCTATATTGAAATAATGTCCTTCCAGATGAAGCCCGAGTACAGGGCTATTGGGCTCCGCCATCATTTTTTCGGTAGTTGCCGCAGCTGCACGGATCATCGGAATGGTAGAAGAAGAAAGGGTAGGAAAAATACTGGTGGTACCATGCTGCATGTGAGCCTTGATTGCTGTCCGGAAAGCCTCTTCGGTACCTTCCATAAAGTCTCTTCCACCGCCACCGTGAACATGGATTTCTACACCGCCGGGAACAATATACATTCCTTTGGCATCAATCAGTTTGGCTCCGATAATGGCAAGGTCACAATTGGTTACTTCCAGAATTTTGTTATCGCGAATAAGAACTGACCCATCCTTCAGCCAACCTTGAGGCGTCAGGATGCGTGCATTAATGATCTGTGTTAACATATCACAAATAGTTAAATTAATTAAAGGTCTGTGTGAATCAATGACGCTCTTTTTCGGGGGGAGTACATTGATTTTTTCGTTTGCAAAATTACGTTTTTCTATTCAATCTATCGATAAAATCGTCCGATAAACTTCTAATAAAGTCCAATTTTCGGACTGATCCCGATTATCCAACCATCTATAAATCAGAATTCATCAATCATAAATAAAAAAAGGTTGCCAATCTTATCGATTGACAACCTTATGTCTATATGGAGCGGAAAACGAGACTCGAACTCGCGACCCTAACCTTGGCAAGG
>ERZ777305.2355-NODE-2355-length-16495-cov-2.569343_pt1 | contig 16495 bp, 15 predicted proteins | sample MGYA00374965_ERZ777305 | MGnify/ENA primary metagenome ERZ777305 (study PRJEB29328, sample SAMD00013331) | mouse gut metagenome | study: EMG produced TPA metagenomics assembly of the Metagenome analysis of fecal microbiota from mouse which was promoted... | reverse complement strand
ATTCTATAATAAACCCTTGATGCATTACAGCATCGCCTTCGATATTAACATTAAGATAATTCACGGCTGGCGTTCCGGTAGTCTTTACCAGATAAATATCATTATCAGGATACGTGTTCTTTATCTTATGAAATGCATCAATAAGCGTTCCTGTATGACCAAATTTTGCGTACACCCTTAACGACGAACCGCACAGGACAGGTTCATTCGTTGCACCGAATTCTGCAGAACCTAAAAGAAATATCGTTTTTCCGTAGTATCCTCTTGACTCGATAATATTTATCAGGTCATCTCCCACAGTCCTTAATTCACTAACTTGTATGGCCATATGAATTTATCCCCCCTTTTAAGAACACGGAGCGCTTTCCTGGGAAGTTTTTTTAAGAAATCATCAAACTGCCTGACAGCATCCGGCCTGTTCGTAATATGGCATCCAAATACTTCAACACGCCCCTGGCTGTCTCCACGCATTTCGTATACATTGGAGATTTCATGTACTTTTATGACATCAACAGGAAGTCCATCCTTCCATGAGACTTTTAAAATATAGTCTCTCTGTGCAGGGTTTACCCTGTAATCCATGTAGAATACTTCTTCTTTATAATCTATAGCACCGACAGGCATTGGTGTTGTTTTGTTTGCGCCTGAATAAGCAGATATCGAAGATTCGATTGCACGGAATTTCTGTACAGAAGCAAAATACCCGGAGCCAAAGCATTTAGGGCAACCGGGTCTTCCTGTCTTGTTCACATCATCGAAACAGGTACATTTTACAAACTTATTGTTTCGTATGTACAAAACATCTATAGCAAATTCATCCTGCAGGCGGGCAAGCTCGGCACGCATGTCTATACAATTTGTTGAGCGTTCATTAAGAATAGCATTATATTCTTTATGCATTTCTGTTCCTATGTTTACCATGATACCGTCCTCGCTACTGTTTTATAATCATATTTTATGCGGCCTTTCTGGAATGACATTGCGAAATCGTCAGCACCGAAGATTTCTCTTTCCATGTCATCAAGCTTTCCTTTAAGGTTATCAAGAAGATTATCAAGATACGGCAGCTTTACTTCGTTTCTTATACGAATGTCTCCAATGGTTTTTTCTCTTGTGCCATAATGGAGCGAAATTCCATAATATCTTGCATAAATCAGGTTTATTTCAGAATCGTACCTTACCCAGTTCTTTGCTGCATTGTATGTGTTTTTGTATTCTCCGGTTTCAGGGTCTGCTTCAAGGAGTGGCTCTGCATGTTCGTTAAGCGTATCACTGCCTTCGTCAACAGCAGCCTGAATTTTATCATAAAGTTCCCAGGAACTTCTGTGTATCATAATTTCTATCTGTTCATCAGTCATGCCCTGTATAAACTCGCCGATGTCCTGTTTGATTCTTTTTACTGTACTCCACATCGGCGTAAGAACAGAATTAAAAGACCATTCTATCGGCTTTCCATCGATACACACAGAAACATGGTATTTGTTATTGTACCTGAGTTTTATAGAACTTCCGTATTTTTGATACAGCGCATCAGGAGCGTCACGCCTGCCGAATGACATTACCTTGATAGAAGACACTCTTTCGTTCGTGATAGCAGCAATAACATCACCAGAAGACAGAGGTTTTGAAAACAGGATACTTCCAGAATCTCCAAAGGTCGTATAGTCGCCGGATTCTCCGAATGACTGCAGTGCGCCGTTGACATATACGTTAATCGTTCCGTTTACAAACGGCCTGTCCATACGGAAGACCTTCTGCCCTTCCTGTGCTATAAAATTTTCTTTTATCGTATAATCATGCATGCGTGTATGCATAAAGGGACACCCCCTTAGGTTTCATCAAACATTCTTTCGTCCGTATGTAATGCACCGTAATGCATGGCATCGGAATCAATGCCGAATTTGCTTTCGATTTTAGTAAGCCTGCGGTCATGGTCATTAATGACATCATCCTGTCTCCTGTTATGTTCCCACATCTGTTTGTGCGCATCATGATTCTTGAGGATAATATCATTAAGGGAATCTTTTAATCCCTGTACAGTAAGGGTAAGCTCAGCCATTGTCTTTGTAAGCTTAATTACAGGGCTTGCTATAGCAATTAACGTACCGACGAATCCCACAAGCATGATAAGCGTTTCTGCCGTTAATTCCATTTTATCTGCCCTCCTTGTCTGAAATAAGGCGTGCATGGGTTTTATGCACGCCAGGTTTATATATTGTCTTTTATTTTTGTGGAGCAAGTGTGTCAATTATCACGTTGTTATTCCCTGGGGTACTGTTGGGCGTTGAACTATCACTGCCCCCCACCACCTGTTTCCGAAGACTGCTGCTTAGGGTCTTCGTCCCAGGTTACTACATCAGAAAGAGCTTCTGTAATTGCTTCTGATACAGCAGTAAGAACTTTGTCCTGCACGTATTTAACCATTGCCTTTTCCGTAACAATCTTGTCCGGGTCAGGTTCCGGGCCATATTCAGCAGAACCGTCACCATCCTTGACATCGAGGTCGTTTTCATTGAACCTTTTCAGAGATACGCCGTTCTCGGTGACAGAAATTGCTTTTTCAGTTGCAGCTACTTTAAGTTCTGCCGTTATCTGCTTTGCGCCGTTTTCTCCTTCTGTTTCTGTAAAAGTAATCGAATTCGAGTTTGTAAACGAATACGTTGCAGAAAGATAATCTTTTAACGAAATGAAATACTTTGTTTCATCGCCGTCATCTGTAGAGTTTGTGTCAGCCGTAAACAGAATACCGACATCACCCACGGCAGTTCCGGTAGGCTTAATAATGTTTGTATTCTGCATGTCTGCGTCTGTAATAGTATGAAATTCAACCAGGCGAAAGAATTTTGTATTCATGATATCCGCGCTGTTGATTTCCTGCTTGATAAGAGTTGTTACAGCCTTAGACGTGATAAGGTCATCTTTCTTAATATCAAGCGAAGTACACAACTTTGAAAGAAGATACTTTTCAATCATGGAGTCAGAGAATGATGTCAGATTTGTACCGTCAGACATATACATGCCGCTGTACACATCAGTACCATATGTAACTTCTTTCATAATGTAAAGAACGCCCGCCTGTGGAGAAGTAAGCGTGCCGCCATTCATAACCTGAATTCCTGAATTACTAAGCCCGCCGCCGGAGCCGAAAAGCTGTGTACTGCCTAAGTAGCCTTTGCCGTTCTGCAGAAGGTAAAAACAATACGGGTCATAATTTGTAATCGCACCATATTGTGCATCAGGGTCTGTTCCGGTAAGAAGCTGGAATCTAAATTTTGATGCCATAAGCTTTGTTTCCTTTCTTTTTTTATTTTCTTTTAATAATATACCTTTGTAATATTCTTAAAGTCGCTGCTTGCTATATCCACTTTATTCAATAAGTGTAAGATGCTTTAAAAGTATACACACAGCCATTGCGTAATCTGGCCTGACTGTCCTGAAAAAATTAAAGTCAATGGTAATAGCTGCAGAATACTGTTTGCTGTTTTTGTCATAAGTAAATACAGGAACATGAATAATAAAAGAATCAGTACCGTTACCCCCCCCCGCGAAGATGAATTTTTAAAATCACGATAACAGTTTGTTCTGGTCATGCGTGTTGTATTTCCAAGCACATCATAATCATAAAAAGAAGCATAACAGTAATTAGGACTGAAAGAAGTACATGGACCAGTAAGATGATAATAAGTATCCGAATTAGGATATAAGTCGATACATCCAGCATACCCAACAATACAATGCCTTGGTTCGAAGTCTTCTGGCATATCAACAGTCACATCAAACGTATGACTAAAGCTAAAATTTTTTTCCTGAAATTTTCGCTTACAGCGTATAATCCATATGCTTTATCTACCATTCTTCCATGATTCTTTATTATTTCATACGGCTTCTGTATCAAAACAGAACTTCTTGGAGATTCCTGCGCTCCTGTACGTATTATACTGCTCATTAATATTTCCTCACTACCATGCTATTACTTCTTCAAGCTCAAAAAATGGAATCGAAATGCCAAAACTATTAAAACCTATATCAGCTTTCATGCCATCTTGTGATAACACAAATGCAAAATGGATATATCCGTCATTAAAACTAAGAGTAGGGTTAACTGTAAGGTACTTTTTTACTTCACTCAGATTAAAAGTCTTATCTGTAAGAACTTCCATGGTATTTACTTTTAATTTAATAACGATTCTTACAAAATCGTATTTGAAAATATTATCCGTAAAGTCTGCATGTACGCCTGTGGGCCATGTATTTATCTTTTCGGTAAGAATGTTCTTTTTGATAACAGAATTCTTTATTGCATACGCTTCAACATAAACCGCCCTGCCTGATGCTAATACTTGAAATGATGTAGAATCCTTATTATAAAAGATACTCAAAGTGCACTGTGTACTGCCTACGACAAATCTTACAATATGACGATATTCTGCGGAAGGATAATCCTGTTCTGATATTATACGGTTTGTGCAGTTATCCTTGTCATGAATAACAAAATCGTCGCATACCGCACTTGATGATGAAGCCATGTGATAGACCTTAAACATAAGTCTGCTATATCTTGAATGGTCTTCAAGATTAAAATCAAGCGTAGAAGAAGCAGGTGCGCTTATCTCGCCGATTTTTATAATATCTCCGTTATAAGCAGGTGCCTGTATATGGCTGAATATTCTTTTGTTATTCTCATTAAGAATATACATTAATGTATCAAGGTCTATTCCACAGTTGTGTATCATTATTATACCTCACAAAATAACATTGTTCTATAGGTTTTTAAAGTAATACAGATGTTAGTATTCTCCGTAAATCTGTACTATCATTCCAGTATGCGTTACTGATATTCTGTATTCATTATCAGCAGTTATATCAAAACTTCCGCCTTTGTTAATGGTTGATATCCAAAAAATGATATAATCTATTCCTTCGTTTTGTTGTGTCTGTAATTCTGATTTAATATCAGATAATAAGATAGTTTTAGAAGCAATACTGTAAAAACCATTATTAAGAAATTTAATCTTAAAAGTAATCTTTCTGTAACCCTCAAACATGCTGCTGTCTATAGGAGTTATTGTGCTTTCTGTAACGAATTCCTTTAAAAGAACAGGCTCTGTACTTCTGACAAAAAAGTAACCATTAAGAGTAATATAATGGCCGCTTAACAAACCGCTTTTGGTTTTGATAAGTCTTTGATTTTCTTTATTTACATAAATTAGTAAATAATATCCAATCTGTATAATGAATTCATTAGCCGTTGAAAGCACAAGCTCGTCTGCCGGATATTCGTTTATAAAAGTCTCCCTTACAATAGTGCCATTCGAAGCATCCGGCCTGGAATGCGTGACAGTAATCATGTCATACTCAAAAAAAGGTCTTGGTATTTCGATGTATTCAGTAGAGTCACCTGAATGTTTGAGTATTTCCTCAGGTTTGGAAATCATGAGACTGTGTTCTGGAAATTTTAATATTGAACTCATTACAATACTCCATATATTTTTATTTTGACTTCCATTGTGTCCATTGTGCTATCTTTACTTAATCCTATATCGCCTTTTTTATGTGTACTATAATCCTCAACATAAATACGAAGAAAAAAAGACTGCCTACCATACATAGCATTTAATACGATACTAATAAATTTATCTGAAATAGCTAAATTACTTGTATCAGTTTTTATAAAATATTCAGAATTGTTTTCTATCATATCTGCAATTCTTTGAATAGGTATTTCAATTTCTGCATACACTTGTCCGTTAAAACAATATGTTTCGCATCTTAATTTTTTATAACGCTTAAGGTCACTTAATTTAAAGGGCAGAGGTGTGTATGTTTGTATTGTTGCAGTTTCATATAATAGAATTTCTGTATCCTTAACAGGAATGTATCCTGTGATTTTTGTAAAGACAGACGAATCATGTTTTACAAGTTTTGGATTTTCTGCATTTACATAAAATGAAACAGTTACAATATTACTATGATGAAAATAATAAATGTAATCTTCACCATATTGATACGAATTTTCTTTGTCAGGTATAACAATATTTGAACATATATTAGCATTTCCTTTGTGAATCATGCTAGAAATAGCAACATAGTCAAAGAAAGAACGAGGTAATTCTACATATTCATTTACGGCAGAATTCGTTTGCATAAGAACTTCCGGCTTTAAATTAATCTCAGGAGGGGTATATAATTTTAATAAGCTGCTCATGATGCATCACCGTCCGTTTCGCCCCAGATTTCTTTGATAGCATCCAGAATCTCAGCTTCTGTATAATGACCGAAAGAGGGGGTTCCATCAGAAGCACATTTCATATCTGCACGTTGCATCATTACATGAATTCCGCCATTTGTTTTGATTGCCACAGGCTTTGTATATGTTTTCGTAACATCTATAACGCCGCCTTCTGTATCTTCACTCAGGTACAGCACAACACCAGGGGAATAAGACGCAAATATTTCTGCATCTGTTGTCATATTTCCGAATGTTGTGATTACAAAATTGTCTGCGTCCGTTACTTTTGACACGATGCCGACAGCTTCGATTTCTGCAGAATCTTTTGCGATAGCCTTTTTGTAATTTCCGTCATGAGACAGATATACTACGTTTCCTACCTCAAGAGCATGTGCTGTCTGCTGTACCTGTAGAATAACACAATCTGCACTGCCGCCAGCGGCTGTCTCCATGTATTTCTTTAGCCTTTTGTTATTCTCATCAATGGCATACTGCAGATTTGCCTTATCAACAGCTTTCTGTGTTGTCTGTACCATTTTATCCCTCCTTATTTATTATATGAATTCCATATTGTATCTATCATATCATGCATTTCCTGTTCCGTATAACTATCAACACCGGGACCACCGCCGCCTGGCAGCTTTGAAATATCCGCAACAGCGGCTTCATCTGTATTTTTATAAATATTCGAGTTTATTCTTAACACGTCTTTCTTTCCAGAGCCTGACGTATCCCTAAGGAATGTAATCTTTATCTGTCCGGAAAGAAAATGTGTTAATGATGTATTTTTCACTGTGTATGCACATGTAAGAAAGTCATTGTCTGTTAGAAGACATCCAGGTGGGTAATCCTTTTTGGTTTTCTCCGTGTATACATAGCCGGAACCACCGGATGCGAAAACTCCGTCACCATTTCCCGCATAGCCTGTATACCATCCTCCACCGCCACCGCAAAGCTGCGACGGATTTGCATCCTGTGCATACGTGCCGAATGAATATCCATATGTCTGTCCTGTCTCTGGAATTGATTCATGATGTCCGCTGACAAGACCGCCGCCATGGCACATTTTATAAGCTTTTATATTGCCTGATACATTTCCGCCTGCTCCGCCTGCAACAATAACTCTTGCGTATGGACTGTCATGCCTTAACTTAATACATGTACTTCCGAATCCACCGCTACCTGGAATAGCTCCTGTTCCGCCATCAGGGAAACTGCGTGCTGCGTGTTGTTCATGCTGTCCTACATCTGCATAAATTACGGTTCTTTCATTGAGTGTCAGGACACCTTCTGAATATCCGCCAAACGTTCCACCCATGCACTGCAGCAAATATACGCCCTGCTGTAATGAAAATTCTGTCGTCTTCCACTGAATGATTCCAAAAGCATCCTGCTGCCCATCCTGCATTGTGGCATAAACAAATATGATATCTCCTGGGTTCAGGTCTTCTGGAAGTGTATTGGTAATGTTGCTGACAAGAGTATTATTGTTACTAAAATGATATACACTCATATTATGCACTTCCTAAAAAACTTTTGTATAAAGATAGATTCCTTTATTGTAAGCATAACCTGCCGCCTTATAATGATTTTCTACATTCTTGAAAAATACTTTGTCAGGAGTAACTTCAAGATACATATTTATGTATCGCTCTCCTATCTTTTCAAGAAAGTCCTCAAAGATGCTTATATCATAACCGATGTTCTTTTCTATCAGCACAAAACCGTCTGAACGTATTTTTACCATGGATGCAGATACGATATAATCACCAAGAATCTTATTCTGATTGTATTTAACACCGCGCTCTATGCGCACAATAAAACCGCCGGGAACAACATATCCGATACATTTTGATACACCATATACAGGCTGCACGCCCGTAAGCTGTCCATAAGCCATGTTGGATAAATACAATGGCTGTCCCATAGTGTAGTCAGAATACAGGTCTGTCTGGAAGAAACCGTCTGTGATGTAATCAAAACTGTGTTCGTCATAAACCTTACATACAACACCTACAGCATTATCATATTTATAGTCTTGTGCGATAGCACACACATAAGCATTATAATATTTCTTATCCAACACGTCATATTTTCTTTCACACGCTATGACATTTCCTTCACTAAGATTATGCTCATATTCTGTAACAACGCTGACAACTGTATTACCGCCGCTGCCGCTACTACCGCCGCCAGACTTTACATACAGACCGTCATCTTTCATGATAATCGCATTTCCTTCTTCTTTGGAAATATTTATTTCGGTCTTCGGTACATACAGGCCGTCACTCATTATTTCGGCGATATTCCCGCTTCTTTTAGATATCTTTAAAGAACATTCGATTGTGTACGGTGCAGCACAGTCTTCTGAATAAAATTTCGGGTTATAAAAATACGAATACGGCTGTGACTGCGAACAGTACCCGTACTGCACTCTGCCGCTGAATAGATGTCCCCAGGAATAATTGTTGAGGTCTATTCTGAGAAGCGTATTTTCGTTGTAAATGTCGTCACCGTCGAGGTTTCCCTGGCCCCAGTTAGTACATACGCATGTTATGATGTTTTTATTCTTCGTTATCTTGATACGTATTCCGTTTGGACATGAAGCCCAGTTCCCAGGTATACCTGCAGGCATGTTCACATTTCTTAATACAAACTGCGCACCTGCATGATAGTAATTATAACATATCCCCCATCTAAAACTAAGCCATGACCCTGCACAGTCAACGCACGTAGAAAGTGTATGCGAACGCCCTTCTGGGTCTTTTACATAACCTATGATAACGCCGTTCAAATCGTCATCGCTTGAGCCGGACCTTAAAGTTACTTCATGAATATAGTTATCATATTTTCTTTTTGTTACGAATCCGGTAAAATTATTAGGATTTGCGGGCTGTACAAAAGAATTCAGGTTTTCATTCCAATACCATGACAGTGCAGCGCCGCCGTTAGGGTTATCAGCCCATGAGCCGTTATGCTCGAATCTCTGTCCTTCCAGATAAATATCATTCAGTGATTCTCCTTTTGATATGATTCCACACATGATTGAATCAGTATCAAGACCGACATACTGAGGACAGTAAAGTCCGCCGTCAACACTCTTGAGGTCATTGGATTTATCATCAAGAAGTATTGCATTTCCCGTAAGGACTTTATTCTTGCAGTTGTATTCAAAATGAATATCATCAGAATCTTTTGTGTCAAATTCTACTTTCTTTAGTTCTTCTTCAAGTCCTGTTATAGCCGAAATCGGATGCTGGTCGGGCAAGTCACGGTTCGTAAGCTCGCTATGGTCAAATGTACCCCATCCGCCCGTCTTCTCAAGACCGTATCTTACAAGCCTTACGCCCATCTGTCCATATCCTCCTAAAAAATATCCAGTTTAAATCTGTACTTATTTTCTTTTGTATAGAAGTCCTGGATAATGTCGTCTGTAAGCTTTATAAGCACGCTTTTCCCCTCCGAAGGCATGATTTCCGGTATAACAACTTCTTTTGCGGAAAAATCATATTCTGTTTCAGCTTCATCATAAAGCGATATGCCGAGCGTTTCATTTCCTTCGTAATATACTGAGTACGAAGAAATTCTTACATGCAGATTATCAATTTTAAACTGCTCATGATTGTGTATGTCTATCCTTACAACCTGGTCATGGTCATAAAAGGCATCAAGTTCAAAAAGTTCTTCATTACGGACAGGAACGTTGTTAACATATACAACCAGTGTGTATCCGAATTCATATACATTACCGCCGGAAATATTTACCCAGTCTTCATATAGAACCTTCTTATCGCTCCTTACAATTCTCATGATAGACAGTTCGCCTATCGGCACGTTTAAAAGTGTTGTGTCTATATAGACGTTATTGTCTTCGTGTGACACGTTGTTCCGGCCGGACTCCGTATATATCTCCCATGTTTTTGTATTTACAAGCTCAATCCTTGCACCTGGCGGGATATTTCTTACTGTCATGACATTCGTTGAATAAAACTTTGCCCCATATACTATAAACTTTGAACCGTTATCTTTTACTACGATGCCGTTTTCATCTACTTCATTCTGCGTATCTCCGTGGGCATGCATGAAGAATCCTATACGGTGGGAATCAGGAAGGTCTGTGTTACCTACCTCTATCCATGTGATACCGTCAACACTTGCAAAGAAAGAATACACAGTACGTCTTTTAACAACCTTGATGTAATGGTACATTACATCTTCGAATGTTTCATTATTACTGTCAGAAGTCAGAATGTCTTTGTGAACACCTTCTGCTCCGGCCTGTACCTGCACTTCCCCGGAACTGTCTTTTGACACCATTACCGATGTGCCGTCGTTTTCCTGCCATTCAACGTAACAGTCTCCCGTAAAGCTTAACAATTCTTCAAGAATCTCGGCAATAGACCTTTTCGGCTGTTCAGGATAAATGTTTTCTCCATCGTTTATCGTATAGGTAACGTACTTGTCATTATAATCCATGGAAGACAGAATCTCTTTTAATGCTTCAATAATTCTGTCTTTTGTGACTTCGATGCTTTCTACTGTACCGATGTTCTGGACATACGAATGCCTGTCGGAAATAAAACTCTGACATTCAGCAAAATCTTTATAGTCCTTCATGATTATAACGCCACAGATGTCTTTTACGTCTACAGGCTCATGGTCAAAATGACAGATAAAACAATAGTCATTTGCAGGTTCCTGTATTGTAAGAGTTTTATAAGTTTTTGTAAAATACATGCGTACGCCTATATAATCAGTGCCGAGCTGCGAAGCGCCGAACTTTATCCCACCATATCCTTCTGGTGAAGGCGTCCATAAGAGAGACTGTTTTCCGAATCTTTCTTCCAGGATACAGCCGGAAGAAAGAAGATTTAAAGTGGGCATGAGTACACCCCCTTATACAATATCAATGTACTGTTCGAGGTCTACAAACTTACCGATTTTGATATTCGCATGTCCTACCTTTTTTACAAGTTCCTGCGCTTTCTCCATTACAGAATTTAATGATGCGTGTACAGAATGCACAAACCATGGAGACATCATGATTCTCTGAAACTTATCAACAAGGATATACGGCATTTCAGAACCTTTGGAATACATGATTTCCTGTCCCGCATAGACAAAGAGCATATCATACTTTTCATTCGAATACGTCTGCATTCCTTCTATCAGTGCTTCATGCATTTTCTTTTCTTCATCCGATGTGCCATTCAGGTTAAATAAAAGCGTTTCTTTTATGAATGCATTCTTATCATCAGCATTTGGATAGTTACCTATATCGAATGCAGAAATCCATTTCTTGGTGACTGTATTCGTTACGGCTTTCCCAGATGTCGTATTAATGCACTTGCAGTACAGTTTATATTTTACTGCCGACATAACATACCTCCTATTTTATTTTCAGGAACTGGTCTGTAGGAACAACCTTGATAAGTTCCACATTTTCAAGTCCTATCTTTTCAACAAGCTGCCTGCATACATCAAGTGCTTCTGTAAGAGAATGCCTTGTACTGTACACAAACCATGGTTCCTGTTGAAGCCTTTTGTATGAATCCTTAACAACATACGGCACTTCTGATGAAGTTTCCCAATGTGCAGGAATCTTGTATTTCTTCAAATGCGTAGGCAGTAGTTGTACGTTCTGTACAAAAATATTCCCGTTTGATACATGGGAAGTAAATGTGCCGTAAGCCATTGCATTGTAAATAGTACTTCTGTTTACCGCAACACTTGGAATGAATGAAGCATCGGTACCGATTTTAACACTAAGGTTATACGCATACGAAGGCGAACTTGCACCAGGGTAGGTATATAAAGATACATTAAAATACGGCGGGTTAGGTCTGTTCGGGCCGACAACGCTTGCAAGGTCGATTGTAAGAGGATACTTATCAAAATCAATCTGGGCTATCGTGGCGTTTATAAGTTCCTCTTTTACTTCGTCAAGGTCTTTGTAATAAACGCCGTTCTCAGCTTTATTATTGTTTTTGATAATATAGCCTTCATTCCCATACACTTCAAGTATAGGATTTTTCTTTGCAACGACGATGCCGTTTTCAGGCGTATTTCCCTCAAAGAGAAGATAATCTCCTGAGTAGTCGCCGTCCTCTGCACCAAAGTTCGTGTTTGTAATCTTATCGACTATTTTCTCCCAGTCACGGATTACGTAGCCGTCATATGCTGCAATCCAGTTTCTTTTGCTGATGCGCTTTGACCCCGCATATTCATAGAGGCCCTGGAACTTTGTACATTCAGGCGAGTTGCCGTTAATCATACTTTCATCACGTAACAGCGTGGCGTCTTCTCTTTCGTATTCATTTCCTGCCGCTATTTTATGTTTGTTATGATATAGTTCTGCAACCTGTTCATCATCTATTCCCTGCTGATTGGTTATGATTTTGTTCATGTTCTCATTCGTTGCATGATACAGAATCTGATATGTCGTAGCAGCCATGTGTCCTCCTTTTATATTCCGGCTTCTTTTATTGTAAGCCTCTTTCCTTTTATTTTATTTTCATGATGCAGCCGCCAGTACCGCTCAAGTTCTTTGTAAAGTTCTGATACGGCAAGATTTCCCTTCCGGTATCTTTCGAATGCATCTGCTTCGTCTTCATACAGAAGTGCAAGCTCCATCATTTTATGTGCAACGTCATCAAGCGGCATGTTACCGAGTCTTAATGACGGGTCATATGTTATTTCCAGATTTTTAAATCCATGTCCCTTTAAAGTTATGTTTCCTATATAGCATGAAGCGTAATTATGTTCTGCAGGACGGAATATGGTTACTTCATGTCTTCCTTCTGGGACGGGAACCACAACAAGGTCTACACTTCTTGAAGTGTCAGAAACAAGCATCCCGTCAATACGGGTAATTACTTTACCGCCTGCCTGTGATACGTTAAATTTTAGCTCAGTATCTTCCCTGGCTTCTACATAAAGCGTCATGAATGCATCGTTTCTATAATTTTCAGGAGAAGCCATAATAGCATTTATGCCTGCATTCACACGGAATCCCGTATTTCCGGTAAGGTTGTTGTTTATCTCTTTCAAGATTCCGTCTTTCATATTACATACAAGGTCACACTTATCATAATGTATAAGATACCTTGCGTTTTTCATGACGGATTTCTCACCAAACCATCTTATCTGCCGGAACACCCTCAGAGCTTCTTTAAAGTATTCTGTCCCTGAGTACTCAAGTATTATCCATGAATACATGAAATCAAGCATAAGCCTTAATGAGTCCACCATAGACATATTACCAAATTTATAAATGTTTGCATACCATATTTCATAATACTTGCAGAATATCTTATACATGAGTTCGGAGCGTACGTCTATATACACAATGCCAACATCTTTATAATCAGGCGTCGGGTGTGCTATCGGCAGTTTTGCTATGAAGGTGGTGTCATCTATGATTTCCACAGGATTCCTCGGAATGAGCTTGTTTTTGTTAAAGATGTAATCTTCAAACTTTGAGTAGTCAACATCGCATTCCGGCAGAAGAAGTTCATCAAGACCATGGTAATTTTCATCCTGCTCTATTGTCTGGTCAGGAGAATATACCCATGCCCATTCGTATGTCTTTTCCACAGGCTTTTCCATTTCCTTAACGAAGGTACGCATCCTGATGATTTCATTCACTGCAATTTCTGCGTCTTCCTTTTTCATTTCAAGGAGCGCATTCATAAACCCCGCTGCTTTCCAGTCACTCATAATTCCTTCAAGAGTGCTGTCTGTTATGATACTCTTTGTCTTACCAGAAAGCCATGTATCTTCCGGCAAGCTGATTCTTAATATTTTCTCAGTCCAGTATTCGTCATAAACACTAATCTTTTTATTGTCTATAATCATGCCGGATGAATCGTTATATATGCTAAGCTCTTTAGTGTCTATTATGCCGTGGATATCTTTATTGATATACAGCTTTTTACTGCAACCGGAAAGCCATGTGTCTTTATATTTCCATATTCCTTCATGAAAGCTTTCAGCACCTTTCCATTCTTCTGTCCAGACTTTCTTATACTCTCCACGCATGGATTCCTGCTTATACACAGATACCTCTTTAGGGGCAACATAAGCAGGAAGAATACCCTGGACAAAAGCCTGCTTGTCGTAATGGTACATCATGATTTCATGCATGGTAAAGATATGTTTCAGCGGCCCGTCTAACCATTCACCATCATCAATGCCTGCTTCTTTCGCATCACGTTTCAGAAATTCTTCTTTGTTATCAAGAAAGACGTGAAGCATACTTTTAAGAAGTGATACGTTTGTATCGTCTCTCTGGGAATACTTTACCGTCCTGTCTAACCACATATTGCCTATATCAAGCATAAGGTCGTACGGCAGTTTTAAAAGGTCTTTCTCTGATGCTGATTCAGATACCCTGTACAGCGCCCTCACGAGCTGTTTCTCGGTGTTATTTATGTTCATCGTGTATCTGTCACGGTAAAGCCATTCGTCCGTGTGCAGGCCGTTTATACCCCTTCTGTGACTACTCATGCTTACTGTATGTTCTGTAAAGCGAACAGGGTATCGTTCACGATGCAGGAAAGTTTCATTCATGTTACAAAACAGAGGGTACTTTTTCCTATACAGAGATTCCGTGTATTCCTTTGGATTTATTTCATACTTTTCTCTGTATAAAAAACGTTCTGTATTATTTACGCTCACCTCATATGACTCACGTTTTAAAAATTCCTCAGAAAGAATAGTCATGGTTGGACGTGTATCGTGATACATATGCTTTTCTGTATCATTTATGGCAATGCCGCTTTTCAGACGGTAAAGGTGTTTCCCGTTTTTATGAATAGAGAATCTGTACGCATCTTTGTACAGATGTACGGATGTATCATTTATGCTGAAATCCTTGTCGAATCCCTGCAGGAATACATTATCCATAGAAGCAGAGAGTTTTCTGCTGTCCTTCCATCCAGATGCACCGCTGTCTGAAATAGTAAGTGCATATCTTTTTCTGTAAACAGGCTTATAAGAAGAATCCGTAAACACAGGTACCACATTGCTTTTATATACAAATTCACTGCCTGGAGTAAATTCGAATGGCTTGCTGAGTTTTTCAATAAACTCATTCCTTTTAATCATAAGCGTACTTTTTGGCATCTTATGAATATCAATTCCCGGAAGTGCCATAGAAGCATATTTCCACATTTTCCTAACATCCCTGATGCCATCTTTTATAAATCCTTTTTTTCTTGCCTTTACAAAAGACCTATATCCGGCAGGCAGTGCGCCTTTGTGGACCTTCTTATACATTTCAAGAATATGGTTTTTATAGCAAAGCCTTTCGCTGATAACACCTGACGTTATGTCATTTACATGGGATACGTATTCGTTTTTTACAGCGGGATAATGCTTATTTACATGCGAAATGTATATGTTTTTTAATACAGCCTTACATGTATTTACAGAAGCATTAAACGGAGACTCTTTGTACAGCCCCTTTATAAAGTTATGGCTGAATGATGTCCTGTACGCAACAGCGCCGCCATGAACCATTTCATAAAAAGATGTGTCCGTCTGTTTCTCTGCTTTCGGAAGAATGAATCCGTCAACGATACTGAGTGTTTCAAACGGGTCTTTATAAACAGGAAGTACCATGCCCTTATCAACATAATATACAGATGCCGTTTTCTTTACACTGCTGTCTTCGTACCAGTTTGTATGATATATCTTCTGTTCTAATCCGTGGGTCTTAAAGATAGAAATCCTTATGGCTTTTTCTGCAGAACAGTAATCATACATGGACATTCTTAATATTCTTTCAGCAAAAATGCCGCCGCTGTCTGTCATAACAGGCTCCCTGTATGGAACATGAACAGAAACACCGTTTAATATGTTTACTCCTTTTGAGAGTTCAGCGTGGACTTCCTCTGTAAACCATGCAGGTTTTCTGATTGTACCATGTATGTCTGTATCATGTATGGAGACAGGTTTATACAGCCGTGCAAAGATACCATAAGAATCCATCCATGCGGGCTTCTTTAAAATGCCCCATAGTTCAGGTGCTGCATACATCATGGCATTTCCATTTTTTGTGATTCCCGAAAAAGCGTCATGTATGCCAACATGTTTTCCGTCATGCAGAGCATTTACGCCGTCAGGAAGAATTTTTATAGAATTTCCTTTTTTATCAGCATACCTGCCGTCCTGTATAAATGAGTCATGGCTGTTCTTTAAAAATGGCCTGCCTTCTGGAATGTAATTTAACGGATGCCATTTCTTTACGGTATCAGCAGTGCC
>ERZ777305.2353-NODE-2353-length-16517-cov-18.115843_pt1 | contig 16517 bp, 10 predicted proteins | sample MGYA00374965_ERZ777305 | MGnify/ENA primary metagenome ERZ777305 (study PRJEB29328, sample SAMD00013331) | mouse gut metagenome | study: EMG produced TPA metagenomics assembly of the Metagenome analysis of fecal microbiota from mouse which was promoted... | reverse complement strand
CAACGAAATCAAAGAGACGCAGCTCAACTGCGCAACCACCGACGACCTGAACAATCTGGGTACATCGGTAACGTCAGCCGTCATTGAGAAAGTCGGTGAGATGAAAACATCCATCGAAAATCAGACCAAGGCAGTCGGCGAAATCGGAAGTGATCTGACCACTACGGTCAATGACCTGAAGACTGAAATAACCGAGAGAATTGACAATTTCACCGCCAATCCACCAGTGCAGAAAGTCGAAAAGACCATCCGCATTGCCAAGGAAACGTGGCAGGTGTATCTCTTGCTGTTCATCTCGGTGTTCACCCTGATGTTCTTCGGAGCAACAACAATCTGGCAGGAAGCGCGCATCGAAAAGGCCCGCATCTCCGACATCAAGTATCACTACATACTGATGCACGGCGGAGTCGGCTCCGAGGGTCTCGACAGCATCGAGAGCTGGTTCCGCGACCCGGAGCGCGTCAAACAGATCGAATCCGAGGTGAAAGCCTACGAAGACCGTGTGCAAGAAACCGCCCGCGCTCTCGACCAGAAGCAGCGCCTCGAAGAAAAAATCAACGAACTCAATTCAAAAACAAATCCCAAATCCAACAGAAAATGAAAGCATCCAACAACCTCAACCAACTCCTCTCCCGTGTAAAAACCATCTTCGGCCGCAAGACTACACCGGCAGCCAGCACTCCACTTGAAGCAGAGCCGCCCACCGGCATCGCGTCCGTAAGCGACCCTCGCCTCAGCGCATCCTTCGCCGACATCGAGAAATATCTCGCCGAAAACTACGGCACCCTGCCCGCGAAGCTGCGCTATCAGGACTACACCAACGGCGCCACTCTCGTCTCGGAAGACGCGATATTCGCCCTGTCGCTCGCCATCCTCACAGAGCCGGATGGACTCTACAACCTCCCAGACAACGTGATGTTGCTCGTGGCAGTCACATCGACCAACGACACAGACTGGCTCACCGAAGAGCTCGGCAAACTCATCGTGTTCCTCCGAGAACTCGGCGCGACACACCGCATCCAGCACCTCGCCCTCGCCTTCTCCAAAGATAAGCTCGACCACCCCGCTACCGTCCACACCGCCGACGTAACCTGCGTCCGCCTCTACTAATCCCTCTCCATCCCCAACGCCCCAACTTATCGACGAAGTCGCTTTGCTCTGCAAAGAACACCCCCTTCGTCAAAGCCGGGGCGCTTTTCTTACACGGCTCTTTCATTTAACTTTGATGCCATAATTGAACCATTGTAAATTAGATGTTTACATCGCGTTATTATGAAATGTCTATGTTTATCTCATTTTGAATAAAAGTTTGAATGGCATTTAATGGTTTGTCTGTCACTTACTTTGAATTTTCAAAGCATTTTTAAATGAAAGAGCCGTGCTTTTCTTATCATGTTTCTCTGCACATTCGATTGCCATGTCAGAAATTCTCTGTAACTTTGTAAATAGGAATAGTAATGCTAATCTGAAAATGACCAAGTAATTATCATAAAGATACACGGCGAGAGCCGACAAAACTTTGGGAACTTCCACGTAGCCCCGCAGGCTTTGGTCAGCCTTCAGATACTACTCGGAAGTTTCCCTGTTTATATATGCCACTTAAGGTCAATGATATATTAAAATTATATGACACTCCGTTCCCGTCAAGCAGAACTGGAGCGTTATATAATGCATTTTCATATCCAACTAAAATATCTGCTGAGTCCGAAGCGGTTTTCATTGCCTGCCATACTTCCATTGGAGATACCGTACTAGACCCTTTTGGTGGTAGTGGCACCACAGGTATTGCCACAAAATTGGCTGCTTCTCCGACACAACAAATGATCGCTCTTGCTGATAAACTTGGCTTAAAACCACAATGGGGGCCAAGGAAAGCATATATATATGAATTGAGTCCATTGGGAGCTTTGCTGGGTGATGTTATCTGTAATACTAATCCAACCGAGTTTAGACAATATGCGCTTGAATTACTTTCTTTGGTCCAAAATATTGCTGAAAAATGTTATTTTGTCAAAGACAACTCAGGAAATGGCTCAATAATCCGACATATAATTTGGTCGGATGTGTTGCAATGCCCTCATTGTAAAAAAGAGTCTTTATATGCAGAGAATTGTGTTACTTACAATCCACTTCAGATCTCTGACGAAGCGGTTTGTCCACATTGCGGGTATCATTATTCAGCAACGAACGAAACTCATGTCTTTACTTCGTACAGAGACAAACTTTTAGACAAGACAATCACAACAAGGAAAAGACTACCATATAAAATATATGGAATAACTGGTAAAACTAAATGGTCAAGACTTTGCAATGATGAAGACAAGAATAACATTATTCAATTTATGCAAAGTCTTAATCTTAGCCATTTCCCTATTCGTGAATTAAATTGGGGACATTTGTATAGAAATGGATACCATAATGGTATAACGCATTTACACCATTTTTACACTAAACGAAATGCTTATATTCTATCATGTTTATGGAATCAAATTGATAATTTTCCTACATCAATTCAAAATGCACTGCGTATTTTTGTATTGAGTTACAATTCATCACATTCCACACTCATGACAAGAGTTGTTGCAAAAAAATCGAGTTCCGATTTTATTCTAACTGGCGCACAGTCAGGGGTTCTATATATCAGTAATCTTCCTGTTGAGAAAAATATCTTTCTTGGATTGCAACGCAAGCTAAAGATATTTGAAGATGCGCTTAAACTTACTTATAATTCAAGGAGTGAGGTTTACTTTTTTAATAAAAGCAGCTTAAATATATCCCTTCCAAACGAATCAATTGATTATGTATTTACTGACCCACCATTCGGAGATTTTATCCCTTATTCAGAGATTAATCAATTGAATGAGCTTTGGCTTGGTAAAACTACCGATTCTAAGCAAGAAGTAGTTATTAACCCAGCTCAGAATAAAGATATTGAAACGTATGAAAATCTGATGAAAGGAGTTTTTAGAGAATTGTCAAGAGTTACTAAAGCGCACAGTTGGTGTACCGTCGTATTCCATTCTGCAAAAGCTGAAATTTGGCAATCCCTTTATAGAGTTTTCTCGATAAATCGTTTCATGCCATGTAAGGCCGCAATTCTGGACAAAGTACAGTCGACATTTAAACAAACAAACTCATATGTCTCTGTAAAGGGAGACCCTTTAATATTACTTAGTAAATCTGTAGAGCAGCCAGCTAATAAATTCTTAACAAGTGATGAAGTTCTTGAATCTGTAATTGAAAGCATACCGTTTAATGATGATAATGAAAAACGTATTGTGACAAAGCGATATTCAGAATATATTCGTATTTGTATAGAAAACGGAATACCAGTTACTCTTAACGCAAATTCACCTCAACTTCATGCAAAAGTTATCTAAAGAGAAAATTCTTGGACAATATTTTTCTGGAGATAAAATACCTAAGCTCTTGGTTTCTTTACTCCAAATTTGCGACATTCATAACGCTATTGACCCGATGTGTGGTAATGGCGATATGTTTACGCCTTTTGAGAATAGTGATGTTAATCTCTTTGGAATAGAATTAGACTCTGACGTCGCTCAGGTTTCCCGAGTAAGATTCCCCAATGCGACGTTATACAATGACAATGCGTTTAATCCATCATTACTTTCACATATTACACCTGAGTCCGGATTTGATTTAGTTATAACAAATCCTCCTTTTGTAAGAAGAGAATTGTTAAACCCAATAAAATCCAACGGAGTTCATCAGGATTTCGATACAATAAAAAAGAGTATATCGGATGTCATAGACAACTTAAAACATATTTCAGCAGAAGATAGAGCTGTTATTAAATCTACATTATCCGCGTTATCAAAATATACTGATTTGTCCATACTATCATGGATGTTGTGTATTGTGCTTTTAAGATATGGCGGTCAACTTGCATTAGTAGTACCTACTTCTTGGATGACACGAGAATATGCGAAACCATTAGTTCGGCTAATGAATCAGCTCTTTAAAATCGAATACATTATTGTAGATTCTAATAGAATTTGGTTCGATGGTTCCGCTCAAGTTCAAACATCTTTGGTTGTTGCACGTCGAAAATATCCTAATGTTACATACATACATGATTCCATTAAATATGTAAATCTCTATGGGATTTCTATGTCGCAGGAATCTCTTACAGGCAACATTCCAAGTAACGTTGATTTCTTCAATTACATTAATACTGGACATTCTTATTATCCTTACTTTGAGGTAACATCACTTCCGCAAGAACAGCTTATCTTAGATAACGCCTCATTCGTAAGTAATAAGAGTAAGCTGAGTCTATTTATTGATAATGCAACTGATGATTTTTCTACAATGGAACATTTTGGGATCAATATTGGACAAGGTTTAAGAACTGGGGCTAATAAGTTTTTCTATTTAAAGAAAGAAGCTGATTATTGTATTTCATCAATTTATAACATTCCTCTAAAGTATAACCAGAAGTTATTTAAGTATGTTATACAAAGGCAAGATTTTCTAACCGATTCTTATGCGATTACTTCACCTCCAAATGAAGTTTTGCTTTATATACAAGACTCTGTCATAGCAAAAGATCGTATTACGAGCATTGAAAGCTATAACGCGATTCCTTCTGACGTGGAAGAATATATTACATTTGGTGAAAATTATTGTGTCAATGGCACCACCATTCCAAATCTTTCTGCTGTAAAAACAAATGTCAGAATAAATAAAAGTGGAGCTTTACCGCGCTTTTGGTATATGCTTCCAAAGGCATCCAAAAGACATTACGCACATATATTCATTCCGCGTATAAATAATAAAAATGTCGTGTGTCGTTTAAACGCCACCGATGAGACAATTTTTATCGACGCTAATTTTTCCTGTATCTGGCGTGATAACTCTTGTTCGCTTACTGATTATGCTATTTTTGCTCTTTTCAACAGTAAATGGGCTAAAATCCAATATGAGGAAAATGGCACTATAATGGGAGGCGGGGCTTTAAAACTTGACGCAGTTCAACTTAAAAAAACTATCTTCCCCACCAAGATTTCTAATTTTAATAATGAATTAGACGCATTAGGTAAAGAGTTAATTAATTCCAATATTAATTTTTCAAATGGAATTATATCAAAAATTGACTTCTATATTCTCAGAGCAATAAACATTGAATCATCGTCTGCGGATATAATTCTTAATACTTTATTAAATCAATATCTCCAATGCCGGAATTAAAATATATCAACAGGACCCGCCAATTTATTCACGATGCGCTTGAGCTTATTCGTTCAGGGGCTAAAGAGTCTCGTATTCGTGAAAATTTCACTTCATATTTACGATTAATGTTTGCACCCGATGTGAAGTGGGTTGACAAACATATCGTTCAGGGCGAAACATCCATAAGACTAAATAGAAAAGGACATTTAGTCTCAGGCTTTATTGATAATTGCATTGATAATATTGTAATTGAGTATGAGAAAAATCTCTCAATTAAGAGCGTATTTGACGAGGGGTATAGACAAGTTCGGGAGTACTGTGCGGCTTTTGCCAATAATGGCACCTCTCTTGACATGTTAACAGGCATTCTCTCTGATACTCTAAATTGGTTTGTTTATGCTATTAAGGATAACGGTTTAGTACCAGGTCAATACACACAAGATAACATTGAGTTACAGTTAATTGATGAGTTGCATGTAACTGATAACTCTGAGTTATCAGCCATTAATCTCATAAACTTTTTAACAAAACATTTAGGTCAAGTTGGTGGTCGAGAATTATCCGCTACTGCACTTTCTAACGATTTCGGTCTAAATAGTAAATATACTTCTCACTACATTTCTTCCGTTGTCGATTACGTTAATCTTCAAATTCAAAAGAATCCCAATTACTATTCTTTAATTGAAAAGTTGTGGTCTTCATTTGTTGATATAGAATCTGATGTCCGTTTGACTCCAGAGAAAGTTGCATCGATACGAGAAACTTATTCGCATGAGTTCTATATTTCGATTATCGCAAAGCTATTAGGTGCTAATATTTTATCAAAAAAAGCAATAATATCTTCTCCTACTGAGATTAAATTCATAATCTCCGGGACCTTTTTTGAGAATAAAGGCATTTATAATTTTGCTGATTATGACTATTTTGGTTGGATTTCCAATGATTCTATTGATGAAATAATCCCAGTTCTTATAGAAATCCAAGCTGATTTATCTATTTATGATTATTCTAAGATTTCCAAGGGCGATATCTTCGGTTCAATTTTAGTTCAACTTGCCAACAAGAATCACCGTCTTCTTTTAGGGCAAGAATTGACGCCTTTTTGGTTATCAAAACTATTGGTGTCAAACGTTGTTGCTAAACTTAACGGTAAAGAATTGCCTCAGTTTGTTGATATGTGTTGTGGATCTGGTTCAATGCTTATTGCTACAATTGACGAGACAAAGAAACTTATATCCAACCTAAATCGGTCTGAGGCAGAAGCCGCTATTTTGAGTTGTTGCACTGGATTCGACATTGATCCATTAGCGACTATTCTTGCAAAAATTAATTGGCTAATTAACGTTGCTGATATTATTGATTTTTCTAAGGGTATATACATACCGATATATCATTCGGATTCTTTATTTATTTCTTCATTAGCATCCGCTTCTGATGATGATTCTTTAGGTATATCGTTGTATGACAAAACCATACGCATGCCTAAATTCCTCATCAGACATGAAAATCAACAGCTATTTGATGGAATTGTAAACAAATGTCATGATTTAATTAATATCGCTGTGACATTTGAGGATATTCGCTATTACATATCAGGGACTTACGATCTTCATAATTTTACTGATTTTCAAAAGCAACAAATAACTCAATTTACTTTTGATTTATACCTTGCCATGTTTACCCTCAACAGAGAGGGTCGAAACGGGTTGTGGGCTTTCGTCCTAAAAAATTCTTTACGCCCTAATCTAATTCACGCTAACTTTAATGGGATTGTTTCAAATACTCCGTGGCTATCAATGAGTAAAATTGCTGATAACCCTTATAAAAATAATCTTAAAGCCTTAGCCCGTCAATATAATATTCTTCCTACTGGATCAAGTTCGCATCACATTGAAATGGCAACCATCTTTTTGGTATCTTCTATTTCTCGTTATTTATGCGATGATGGTGTATTCGGTTGTATTTTACCTCACTCCATTCTTAATGGTAATCACCACACTCAATTTAGATTGGGCGAGTTTCAAACAGCTACTACACCCGTAAATATTAATTTCGATTCTATTTGGTTGCTCCCAGAAAATGTTTTCAAGAACAAATCCGTAGTCTTATTTGGAAGTAAGGCAAAATTCAATGTATTTACCAAAATTCCAGGTCGTATCATCGGCAATAATATCTCTGAACAAACTGATTTCGCTATTAGAAATAGTGGAGACCTAACGATATGGACTAATGAAGAAATAGTCGTTCAACGTAAAGATTTTGAATACTACAAGTTTACTCAAGGTGCCGACATAATGCCTCGCTCTCTCTTTTTCTTCAATATTATAGATAACACAAACTCATTCAATATAAGTCCTATTTCTATATCTTCTCAATACTCATACTTTTTAAAAGATATGAAGGCTGGCAAAGATTTTAAAGTTGCAGAATGTAGTATCCCTAAAATATTATTTTTCAATGTTTTATTGTCTCATTCACTTACACCATTTGCCATCGCAAATATGCCTAAAGCATTTCTTCCGATAAAAAAGAATGAAAATGGCTTTTGGGAAGAAATTTCTGAAGCTGACGTACGTTTTATGCCACGCTCTGCACAAAATACCATTCGAAGCATTATTAATAAATTTACCGAAATCAAACCTGGTAAAAAAATTTTTAAAGACGCTCTGAATGTTAGGAATAAACTGACGAATCAAAACCTACCATCTCAAGGATATCTCGTTGTTTATGGGGCCGGTGGGTCTCGTACATGTGCCGCTATTTTGCCGTTATACAACCATAGTCATAGATTAATAATCGACCAAACCATATACTATCACATAACAGACTCAATAGAAGAAGCCCTGTTTATTACTGGGCTTCTTAACAGCAAAGCCTTAGAGCTGGCTAATTCAGCATTCCAAGCAGAAGGTGCTTTAGGGAAACGGCATATACATACTTTGCCGGCTACATCTTTGCCGCCTTACGACTGTCAGAATAAGAAACATTTGGAATTTGTTGAGTCCACACGTAGCGTGATTTATGATATTAGACGTAATGTTCCTATCGAGTTACTTAATCCAAATAACGGCTCGGTTTCTGTTAGACGTTCAAAAATTTATAATATCATCGATAAATTACCTTCATATATTTCCTATAACAATATTGCTTTAGAGATACTTAATAGCTAATTTGTAAAATATGAACTACGACAATTTAGATACATACGACAACTGGCACATGACGGCTGAGAATTCTTCGACTATACAAGACCGCAGGCGAGTTATCGATTATCTTATAAAATACTCATCAATTTATTTATCGAAATATTATGGATTTACTCACTTTTAATAACTTTTCGATTGACACAATCAAGTACCTCATTGAAAATGAAGTAGAAGAAAGTGTACATTTGGATTATAAGGCTGGACTTGCCTTGCAATCTAACGATAAAGGCAAAAACGAGATTACTAAGGACGTTTCCGCTTTTGCCAACTCTGACGGAGGCATTATAATTTATGGCCTATCTGAAAGTCAGCATAAACCTTCTGAATTTTCGCCTGTAGATGGATTACATTTTACCAAGGAACGTTTAGACCAAATCATCTCAAATATTCAACCTCACGTTAAAGGAGTCAAGATATTTCCAATTCGCATTGATGGCGATATATCGCGGTCTATATATGTAGTTCAGATTCCTCGTAGTTCTAATACGCCACACATGGCTACTGACCACAGATATTATAAACGTAACAATTTCCAGTCTGTGGCTATGGAGGATTATGAAGTCAAAGACCTTTTCTTGCGCGCGGATAAGCCGGAGTTGGAAATTGATATGTGTTCTTGCAATTGCATCAATGATAATGAAGTGAAAGATGATGACGATTTCTACATCTATAGATTTCATGTGGGTGTAACAAACATTGGTCGTAAGATTTGTTCGTCATTTAAACTGGCTTTTATTTGCTCCCCATTGAAGTACGAATGTGACTTTACCTTTAATGCAAGCTCATACAACATTCAATCCTTCTCACAAACTGTGTTAGATGGCGGGCGTGTGAAATTATCGTTAGAAAGCAAAGAGACCATCTTCCCAGGAGAAAGTATTAATTTTATGCCGTCATTTGAAATCCCTTATGCTCGTGTAAACCAATTTTTAGAAGCAGGTGATTTTGAAATAATTCTTTGGTATGATGGCGGCCCCAAAAGATACAAATACAATATCCAAGAAAATAGTTTTACCAACTTAGAAGGATAAACCTGTTGACACTAATCTTAGCATATCCGCAGTGACACAACATATGACTCCAGAATATATTACGCGTTTGAATACTATCTTAGGAGAATCTTTGGAGCAGAATGCCAAAGAGATTACTTTTTGGCATGAAAAGATTAAAGAAGCCTATAATATAAGAAAAACAGAAAGCAAACCGAATATTGATAACGATATAACGGTAATGGAAATTTATGTACTCGTGTTATATACGATTATTGCAATCGCTACTTTCTTTAGGGGTGATTTTAATAGCGAATATGCCGCTGAAAAACGTCTGAACCTTAAATATTTAAGCTTTGTCTCAACGGAATTTTATAAATCACTGTTCATTATAAAGAAACCTAATACTTTATGGCATAAGCTGGAATCCATTCTATCTATTGGGAATCATGCGAGCCTAATAGAAATCATAGACGAAGTAAACAAAGCATCTTCAAGATTTCAAACCGATTATTTTAACTCTAAAAGACGAGACATATCGATACATTACGATGCTGATTTAGATGTAGTTTACAGGCATTTATGCGAAATTAGCGAAGAAGATGAAGCAAAACACATCTCCTCCCTTCTTGCAATCTTACAGCCTCTTAGTTTAGTTTGTAGTTTGTACCTCCATTCGGAATATCCCAGTGGGTCTTTGTTCACAACTATTCAGCAAGAGAACATCATACTTAAAAGGTTTCGCAAGGGATTATATGAGAAGATTTATGGACTTACCAGTTCCAATATACAAAGCTTTGCTAAACATCTTGATCAAAATATGAATACATATCATTTGATTGATCGGCCAAAGGTTAAAGATTTGTTATCCGTGGATTGTCATTCCAGACTGTATCAATTTCGAGAGTGCTTTAAATTAGGAATCCTTTTGCATTATTTGTATTTAGATTTAGGAACTGCCGTGCGAGGTTACCTTAGAGCCGAGAATTATTATGAACAGCAATTAAATGTTGTTAGAATCAATGTAATAATATACGAAGGATATAAAAAGATATTTTTGCCTCAATGTGACAATAATCAATCTCTTTGGAACTTGTATATTAAAACACCAATTTTAGCCACTGCTTCCATTGAAAATGCAGATGAAGTTGAAGCCATTGAGCATATCCTGCATAATTATTCGACGAACAAGGACATTGAAAACATTCGGCATCATTATTCACATTTTAGGAAAGGCAAAAAGTTGTCCATAATTGATTTATGGAGTGATCTTATTGCAATTAATCCAATTTCTGAACTATCTAAAGCCCTAGATTTTCTAAAATTATTAGGCCGAATAATCAGATTAAATCAACCATGTTTAGAGTATTTTGCACAGAAAGAGCATGAGAGAAATCAACTAAATTTAACAGCTCCTTTAGATGATATTTTTACAAAAGTAATTGGTTCATGTAAAACTATCGAGGAGAAAGAAAAACTTAAAGACTTGAAGAATAAAATTAGGGAGATAATATTAGCAAACTTTGATAAGATGGTTCAAACGCATAAAAACGACAATAACCATGAATAGAATAATTCTAATTGGCAATGGTTTTGATTTAGCACATGGGTATCCCACTAGATATGAAGATTTCATAAATTGGTATTGGGATAAGAGAGTGTCATCATTTTGTGGAAATCTCACTTCTGTGTCTGAGGATTGTATATGCTCTATAAAAATGACCACAATCAATACCTTTAACTGCTGGAACGTGTTTGCTTATAATTTACCTTGTTATTTTAATAAGCTTACCGGGAAAGAAGTAATTCAAAGCATTGAAAATGAGCCTGAATTATATGAACTTGCAATGTCGCCCTTCTTTAAGAGTATATGCGAATCTATTGAGACCAAAGGGTGGGTTGATATAGAACGTGTGTACTATAACCACGTGAAAATTTGTTTCAATGCTACGAATCAATCTGATAATAATGCGATATCCATCGAACAATTAAATCATCAACTTGAATATCTACGAAAATTACTAATTCAATACTTAAAATCATTACAATATTATAATCAGGGCAATGAAGATATTTCAAATATTATTTACGGAGCCTTTAATCCAGATGACATTTCTGTATCAAGCCAAGATGCATACAATACACACTGCGAAAACTATGGCACGATAATTCCTGATGGAAAAGATGTAGAGGTCAAGTTTGGAAATAAAAGATTTAGTAATCCCTGTAAAGTTTTACTGTTAAATTTCAACTATACTCCGATTGCTATTGCCTATTTATTGGTTCAAATAGAAGAACTAAAGTACGGAGATGATATTAAGGCAGAAATAAATTTCATACACGGCGATATTACAAAGCCAAGAACCTTAATTTTGGGTTATGGCGACGAATTGGATGACACTTATAATTCTCTATTAAAAATTGAAGAGAACGAGTATTTAAGATTCATCAAGTCGATAAAGTATCTAGAGACTGATAATTATAGGAAACTGCTCGATTTTATAGAATCCGATAGTTATCAGATTTATATAATGGGACACTCTTGTGGAAACTCTGATAGGACTTTGCTTAATACTTTATTTGAGCACAAGAACTGTGTGTCAATAAAACCATATTACTATCAAAAGCCAGATGGATCAGACAACTATATTGAAATTAGTCAGAATATTTGTCGTAATTTTACAGATATGAAATTGATGCGCGACCGCGTTGTTAATAAAACATTTTGCGAACCTTTACCACAAGTTAAGTCTAATGAGTGAATTTGACGAGTACATTGTCCACGGTGAACCGGGACAGAAAGAGAAGGCTGATGCGTGGCAGACGGCTATCGGTCTGCAGGATGTGGATGGGTTGAAAGTTTCTTCCTATCTGCTCGATACTGCGCGTCAGCATATCGAGGGAGACATCACTATTGACGAGGCTCGTGAACGCATCAAGGTGTACTACGAGACTAAGTCAGGACATGATGCCGTAGATGAGGAGGGCGATAAAGTTTCTGCCAACATCGCTAAGATTATCATGGAGCCGTCCTTTGCGTTCTCCCTTATTGGGCTAACTTCCATTCATCGCCGCATATTTGATGATTGTTTCAAGTTCGCCGGTCAATTCAGAACGGTGGAATTGTCAAAAAAGGAATGGGTACTGGGTGGAGAGGCTTCGGTTTCATATCAGCCCTCTTTTGATCTTCGTAATGCCATAGAGCATGACTTGGCTAAAGAGAAAGAATATGATTATTCCGATAAGCCTATTTTGGAGGTAATTCAGCATTTAGCCCGTTTCACCGCTGATTTATGGCAGATACATCCTTTCAGAGAGGGCAACACTCGCACAGCGGCAGTTTTTCTAATAAAGTACCTTCGCTCAATGGGTATTCCGGCAACCAACGATATGTTCAAGGAACATTCTTGGTATTTCCGCAATGCCCTCGTAAGAGCATCATATAAAGGGTTAAATATCACTCCTACGACCGAATTTGTAGAGCGATTCCTCCGTAATGTCATTCTTGGCGAAAAGAATGAACTCCGCAATCGAGATATGCTTATTGGCGCATCACTCCCTAAGTCTACTATCCAAAGTGCAACCGAAGATAGTTCAAAGAGCAAAATATACACTTTGGATTGCACTTTGGAAGAAACTGCCGTACTTCGTTGCATTGAGAACAATCCCAAGATGACCCAAAAGGAAATGGCAGCGGCTATCCGTAAGTCAGAACGCACAGTAAAGTCTATAACCTCATCACTCGTCGAGAAAGGTATAATAATTCGTCGCAACGGTCGTCGCAACGGCTGGTGGGAAATAACCTAAATTTTATGCATCGACATTATTTTTATTAGTTTAATAATCTATTTTACCTTCATAAATAGAGAATCAATATAAAAATTGTATGTTATGAAAAAGAATAGGAAACATAATAAACCCAAAAGTAAACAACCAAAGAAAAGGCGCAAGTCTATAAAGAAGGTTAATACAACAAATAAATCATTTGAATCGCAAATGCGTTCAATGGGGAAAAAACTTCTAAAAATTTTCAAGAATACAGAAAGTGCGGGTGCAAATATAAAGGAACACATAGATATTATTGAAGGATATTTTAAAAAATATGATTGTGTTAAATTACTCGGAGGAATAGGACTCTATCTGTTAGATAATCTTCCTAATCCTGAGAAATATTTCATGGCATGCGGGAATGATCTGAAACTAGATGATACAGCCGAAATTATCGCAGAGTATGCGATGAATTTTGGATTAGCGCTACCTAATTCCAACAAGGAAAATCCAACTGACACAATTATATTTGATTTACGAATTAGACTTAAAACTCTTCTTATGATCTATCTTTATCTTGATATGCCATTAGAACCAAATCATATGCAATCAATTGATTGGCTAATTCATATGGAAACTATAATTGTCAGGGGTGATGGATATTAGGAACATGTATATAACGTGTTTAATGAAATGTTTGATCCTCATACTGATTTTTTTCAAAAAAAATACGGTTATAGTGTTAAACAGTTATTTGAATTTATGATTGATCTAAGAAGTAGAGTTATATGCAAAATTGGTGATAATAATAATATTTATGGGGCTTCCGAAATGCACAAACGTTGGCAGAAATGGGAAATCATAAAAAATGGAACTAGTGAACCAGAAAAACGAGATTGGTCAAAAGGACTGTTTGGTGAATTCTTTGAAAATAATCCAGATGTTGCCCATACAGAAGATGGAATGCAATTTATCTTGTTTTCCCCATCAGATTATATTCATTCAGATTCAATATTTTGGATTTACCCTCAAAATGACACAGAGGCCGCAATACTAAAATCCCTATCAATGTCTTTTGGCGATAATGCTAGTTTCTTGACATCTGAAGATTACAAAGGAAATATAATGAATGGTCATAGTATCTTTGAAAGGCCATTTATAAAAGATGGTGATAAATATTATTGTTTTACTCCTATGATTCCACAAAGGAATTTATTTCTTATAGGAGAAAAGCTTATGATGCGAGATAGTTCATATTATCAAAAAAATTTCTTACAGAATTCAAGTCCAATAAGTCGGGATAACTATGTTGAAAGAAAAGTAAAATCTGTAATGGAATCTTTTCTTCCAAGTGTGAAATTTTATTCTTCAGCACACTATAAGATATTTGAAGATGGGATTGAAAAGAAACCAGAACTTGATATACTTGGAGTTTCCTGTAAAGCCACATATATCATAGAAGTAAAAGCGGATGAACTAACTCACAAAGATAGAGTTAGATTAAAAGGAGCTAAAGATAAATTCAAATCATCCGTTATAGAAGCGTGTACTCAGTGTTTACGATCCTTCAAGTTTATTACTGATAACGAAACTCCAAAATTTGGCACAAAAGAAGGTGAGATTATTATTGACAAAACTAAACCTATTTATAAGATTGCCATAACGTTCCAACATTATTCAGCAATATTGGGACAAATGGATAAACTTCAATCAGCAGGGATGATTGAACCTCAGTTACGAGATACTTGGATTGCATCGTTGTTTGATTTAATGGTAATTTCTGATTTTATAGAATCAGAAGATGAGTTTATATCTTATTTGGAGATGAGAAAAACTATTAATACAAATCCAATAACCTTCCATGACGAACTTGATTTGTTAGGTCAGTTCTTAAATGAAAATTTGGCTAGTAAAATCCAACCTAATAAACCGATGATGATTATAGGAGGTGCTAATTATATTGATGAGGAATATAAATATGATTCTTATATACCATTAAGCAGTGTTAAATAAATCACACTTCAATTACCGCGGAATCATAGAAGTTGATGTTTTCGCCGCAGAAGACATGGCCGAGGGGATTGCTGACGAGGTGTGTGTTACCAATCATAAGGTCGGAGCTGTGATGTGAATGGCCGTAAATCCATGCGGTGATGTGACTGTCAGTAATGAAGTTGCCGAGTTCTGTGGCGTAGGAGGCATTAAGTACATTTCCCTTATGTCTATCTTCGATAGCTGCGAATGTCGGCAAATGGTGTGTGACAACTACTATCTTTTCGGCATCACTCTTAATTACTGATTTTTTTGATAAATGCGAGGTTTCTCTCAAACACATCGTTGATGATCTGTGGTACTAGCCGATGCTTGTTATACAGAATCTGGGCGTAGTCGTTAATTCCATTCTGAATGGCGAATTCTTCAACGGATGGCAATCTTGTCCATAATGTTAAGAGTATGAAATCCACAGTATCAATGCCTCTTTTCAAGGGCGTTTTATATTGATCAAAATATCCGTTTATTGCACATTTTGGTCGATTTAGCGTTTTCTTGTATCGCATTTGTATCGTATCCAAGGTTTCCGTCAATCTTCACATTTCAGAATCTACTGCCAAACGAGTAACCAGAGACCTTAAAAAGCTTGGCTACATTGCAAGGGAGGGGTCTGACAAAAAGGCAAGATGATTATTCTGAAATAGCCTCTGTCCTGAATAGCATCAAGTAACTTTGTCGGTATAGTAACACGAAATCATTATGGAAAGGTACGGAGTCACAAGATATAATTCACAATGGGATGGGTCGACATGGTTCATCCTTGGACTTGTTGCAGTGTGTTGCGTTGTGCCTTGTTTCCTGGACTACGGGATTTGGCCGATGATTATTTGTCTTGTGATGCTGGCGTTTGTATTGGAGACATTTCTCAGTATCTATTACCGGATTGACGGAGATAAGCTCGTGGTGTATTCTTTCTTTATTCCCACCGCCTACCCGATTGGCAAGATTAAAGAGATCAAACCTACCAAGAGCGTTTTATCATCTCCGGCGACCTCGCTGACTCACCGCTTTGCAATCACTTTCGCCGACCGGAAGATTCTGAAAAGTTCTATCCCGCTTATTATATCGCCCGTGTATCAGGATGAATTTATCCGACAACTGCTCTCTATCAATCCGGAAATCAAACATTAAACATACATGAATTGGATCAAAATCAGCGATTGTTCTTAGCTCAATATATCATATAATAAATATTTTTACTATCTTTGCAGTATCAAAAGATAGATTGAGTATGGCAAAGAACACTATGGGGACAAAGTTGCCCCGGAAACTGGAGCAGAAAATGGCTCTTATGGGTGAGCAGATTAAG
>ERZ777305.2352-NODE-2352-length-16519-cov-3.849247_pt1 | contig 16519 bp, 17 predicted proteins | sample MGYA00374965_ERZ777305 | MGnify/ENA primary metagenome ERZ777305 (study PRJEB29328, sample SAMD00013331) | mouse gut metagenome | study: EMG produced TPA metagenomics assembly of the Metagenome analysis of fecal microbiota from mouse which was promoted... | reverse complement strand
GCACGTTAAATGCCCACTATACAAGCCCGGTCATCATTCAGGCAATCTATGACGCAGTGGGGAAAATGGGGTTTACCAGAGGGAACGTGTTAGATGAGACAGTTGCGTAATTGATACAATATAGCATGGTTGAATGGGACTGAAAACCGCAGAAACAAAGGATTTGGGGTAAGGGGTTGCATAAAGCAGTCTTTTTATTTCGCCTTAAAATGAGAATTGGCTGTGTCAGGAACGAAAGTAAAGCTGAAAAGTTGCATACCCTATTAACGATTATAAAGATGGTTTGTTAAAAAGTGCGAAATCGTTAATGGTGTTGTCAATTAAAAAAGGGTGTTGATTCGTTCCCGGACTCCAAATAACCGCTACTGGTAGCTAAGATATTCGGAGTCGGGCTTCAAGTGAGTATTAATTTAATTTCTTGAGTTCTCGCTGTACTTTTTTGAATTTTTTTTGAGCTTTTTCAAGCGATGCTTGGGCGGTACTGAGTCGCTTTTGTGCTTGCTGATTAGGTGATTGGACATTGGATAACTCTTTCTTGTATTTCTTAACCATTTCTTTAGCATCATTGACTCTTTTTAAAGCATTGTCTCTTTCAGCGGTGAGTTTAGCCTTTTTTCTTTCCGCTTTAGCATTGTACTGGTCTTTAATTTCATCCCATCTACGGATATTTAAATCAATGCCGGTGAAAGACTTATATTTCTTTTTAAGAATAGATAGCCATTTTGTTGTATTGATATCCCCCATTTGGTCACGGGCTTGATGTAATGTTTCATCTATAGCAGAGATGAAATCGTCAAGTGAAGAAAAGGTGGTGAAATCTACCTTTTGTTTATCATGATACCATATAGCAGGGCGTATCTTATGAATTTGTTTGTTTTTTACTTGCAAACTAAGAGGGTAATCATCGCCTCTTCGAGTAATTTCCCAAACTTTTTTTAACCAGACTTCTTTTATTGTAACGCTCCCTGTAGAATCCATAGAGTAGCCAAATATTAGATAATCAATATCAAGCATATATGGGCGCTCCTGAATTTCTTTTGCGTACATTTTAAAGTCAGCAATATCAAAACCAGGAGCATTTTCATAATTGAAAGCTTTTACTTCGAGCATATTATGTGTTAAATCATCAGGGTCAAGAAAAAAATCAGGGGGCATTTGGGAATTTTTATTGGGCGTATAGTCAATATTATTGTTTTCAAACCATTTTTGAAGCCATTCTTGGATTATGTTCCCGACAACATCTTTTTGGCAAACATTAATATTGATTCCGCCGAAATCAAAGCTAATGTTTCCCTGAAAACTATATATACCTGTAGCTATTAATTTATCATAAATATCTTTGGCAGTCATTTTCATATATAAGAGACGACTCCTTCCTTTAACTGATAAGTAATTTTAACACGAAAAGGGGTTTTTTACTAGAGGAAAAATGTTATAATAAATAAAGCCTTATTAGTTAGGGGGATAAAACATGGATGTCCTGACAAAAGAACAACGTCATAAAGCTATGTCGCATATTCGGTCAAAAGATACCTCTATCGAGGTGAAACTCCGTAAAGCATTGTGGCACAATGGATATCGTTATAGAAAAAATTATGATAAATTACCTGGAAGTCCAGATATTGTATTAACTAAATATAAAATTGCTATATTTTGTGATAGCGAATTTTTTCACGGTAAAGATTGGTATGAAGTTTTACGCCCAAGGCTTTTAAAGGGTAAAGATCCAGAATTTTGGGAAAAAAAGATACTTCGCAATATGGAACGAGATGATGAAAATAATAAAGCATTACTTTTTCTTGGATGGACAGTGATTCGTTTTTGGGGATGCGATATAAAAAGAAATACTGAGGAATGTATCAAAGTTATAGAGGAATGCATCTTTGAACAAAAAATCGATTATGAATACCGGGATGAATACGATTATATGTAAAATACAAATAGACAGGTTTGATATATGCCATGTGTTAGGGGGAAAATACGCATAAAAGCGTAATTACATACTTGTTCAAGGCAGTATGGCAGGGGCGAGGATAATTACGCAAAAAAGTGTAAAAGAGGGATTGCCAATCGTTAAAAAGTATGATAGTATTTATAATGGACAATGGTGGTGGTCGATTTGGATAGGGGGTGTCATATGGTTAGGCCAGCAAGAAAAATAGAATTTGAGGAACTTTTTAATTCCACTACTATGTTTTATGTTAATGAACATTACGAAGAAGATATGGAGCGGGAAGTTCGGAGGAAAGTAGATGAGTTGGCGGCTGAACTGAACTCGATAAATACAAAAGAAGGTCTAAAGGCATATATTGTTGAGCATAAAGATTCTTTAGATAATCTTACAAGTTTAATGGAAATATCTACGGAGAGATTTAAAAGAATGGTATCCATGATACGGAAAGACAGGGGGTTTGTTTTTTCGACAGAATGGGGACTTGGAAAAATTCGTTCTGCAATGATGGAAAGCCCAGCAATGATGGAGAGTGTTCTTGATTTGTTATGGGATGGCAGAAATGATGAGAAGATGAAAGCAAAAATACCATTCTTTTATTTGGATAATATGGGAATCACTGAGGCTACATTAAACAAATTGCAGAATAAGGATTCTATAAGGCTGTTTGTAAAACGTGGACTTGAAGGAAAATACAGCAATAATATTGGAGATCTCATACTCGCAGACATCGAAGAGAAAATAAAAGAATTGTCAATAAAGTACGGTCTTGATTACGAAAAGAACGTGAGGGTTCCTATGTTGGACAGGGCTGTTAGTTTTGTGTTGGAGAATGCAATAGACCCCAAGATTATTATTGACGTTTCATATAGTGTAACTACATCAAGTGCACAAGGCGACAAAAAAAATGCCGCAAGAAAAACAGAGGAAGTTCAAAAACGTAATAAGGATTCAGGAAATAGTTTTATTTATATTAATTTTCTGGATGGTGCCGGATGGATAGGTAGACAGGCTGATATGCGAGAAATACATCGCTGTTCTGATTATGTTCTAAATTTTAATAATATTAATTTGCTTGAAGATATTATTGCTGATTACACAGCAACTAATCAGATTGAGAGGTAAAGAATATGAATGCATACGAAAGAAAGGCAAAGCTGAAAGAGTTCACAGATCATCCTGAAAAAGCTGTCCGAACAGGTATTCCAATTATGTACCACGGGCAGAGAAGGACATTTGATGCATATGAAATACCGTTGGAGTATTTGGTATATAATCCATATAACGGTCGCATTGGTAGTGTTGTCAAATCTTATGAGCGCCAAAACCATCAGATAGACCCAGAAGATCCGCAGGATAAGCTGCTTATTGAAAAGTTCCTGTGGGAGTCCAAACCGGATGCAAATAAGAAGACAAAGGAAAGGCTGCTCAAAGAGCACCAGGAGAAGCATGGCATTGTTACTGCAGATGGTATTATTATTGACGGGAATAGAAGGGCTAGTCTGCTTAACAACATTATGGCAGACAGTGACATACCATATAATGAAAAGAGCCATTGCCAGTATTTTGTGGCAATCATTTTGCCGGAAGATGCTGATAGAAAGGAAATCCTTGCATTGGAAACCACTTATCAGATGGGAGAAGATGCAAAGGTTGATTACAACCCGATTGAAAAATACCTTAAGTGTGCTGACTTGAAAGGCGAGGGATTTCATGAAGAAGATATAGCGCGAATGATGGATGACACAAAGAGTAATGTCCAGATGTATCTTTCAGTATTGAAACTTATGGAGGAATACTTGGATGAATTTGGATATACGGGGATGTATACGCAGCTTGAAAAGAATGAAGATTCATTCCAAAAACTTGATAGCGCTGTCAAAAGGTATAAGGCTGGAGTCCCATCAATGTGGGATTATGACCCGGATGCAGATGTCTCGGATTTGAAATTAATTGCGTTTGACTACATAAGAGAAGGGTTTGAACAGACGCTTTTCAGAAGTATTATAAATGTTCCTTCAGCTAAAAAACCCGCAAATAGTTTCTTTGCAAAGAAGGAGGTATGGGAACCATTTAGGGATAGGCATTTTGAGATAATGGATGCTGTACAGGAAGAATCAGTAGATGATATTATGGCTACTAATCCTCCGGATTTAAGTCGTGCTTTAAAAGCAAGAGACAAACAATGGAAAGCTAAGGTGGAAGATGATTTTGAAGAAAATTTCACCCGTAGTTTAGACAGTTTGAACAATCATGCAAATGCTGCAAAGCCATTGCAGCAGTTAATAAAGGCTTGCCAGGCGCTCGAAGTTGTAGATACTGGGCAGGAGAGCTTCCTTAATGATTCAAGCGTAAAAGGGTGCGTACAAACTTTAGATGAATTTGTTGCAGAGTTTAAAAGAATACTTGGGATGTAAGAGGTGGAGCGTGGATGAAACAACTATGCCTAGAATCAAATGAGGATTCCTCCATATTGTATATAACTGGGGATATAGAGGGTATTTTTTCCAACCGAAGGGCGGCTAGATATTTAAAGGATACATTGCAGTTTACACGATTAGAAGATAAATTGCTAGTGCAAACTGATAAAAATATAAATAAGACCATTGATAAAGTTAAGAAGATTTGCGAATATATATCTGCAGAATTGGTGTATTCAGGTAAAGTATCAGAGGCCGTTTCCAATTATGTGTTAGAAGAGGAAAAATTCCTTGAGTTTTCAGAGAAGGCAAGGGCAATTCGTGATAACCACTGCGATAAGGCTGATTTTCAAGCTTTTGTAGACTCGGTTAGTAAAAATCTGAGGAACAGAACTCTATATGAGTTGCAGCTATTATCGGCATATCATTTGGCTTTTTCACAGAATAGCTGTAATTTTTCTGTCCCAGGTGCAGGGAAGACGAGTGTCGTATATGGGGCATATGCATACCTCTCAAACCTTAAACCTGATGATAAAAAATATGTAGACAAATTACTTATAATATCGCCATTAAGTGCTTTCGGCCCTTGGGAACTTGAGTATGAGGAATGCTTTGGTGAAATACCTTCTACAAAGAGGTTAAATGGCAAGGTTTCTGTTGATGATAAGAAGCAGTATCTTTATTCAAGAAATCCTGCAAAAATATCACTTTTGTCTTACAATTCGGTTCCAACACTAACGGATGAACTGATATATTTTTTGAAAAATAATAGGGTAATGGTAGTGTTGGATGAAGCACATAAGATAAAGAATACTAGTGGCGGAATTACTGCAAATGGTGTTCTTGATATTGCAGCATATTGTTCGGCGAGAGTAGTGCTGACAGGAACACCAGCACCAAATGGGTATGAGGATTTATATAACCTATATAGGTTTATTTGGCCAACAAAGAAAGTAATTCCGTTTGAAATTTATCAGTTAAAAGATATGAGTAAGAAAGAGTCAGATGCAAGGGTTGAGACTTTGCTTAATTCTATCGCACCATTCTTCATCAGGATAAAAAAGAGCGATTTAGGAATTCCGGCTGCGATAGAACATGATCCGATTATTGTTCCTATGGGGGCGGCACAGAGAAGGATATACGATGTCATTGAAAAAAAATATATGAGAGAAATCGTGTCTTCAAGGGATAGTAGTTTCCAGAAGGATTTGGTTAAAGCGAGGCTTATTAGGATGATGCAGGCTGCAACAAACCCTAATCTGCTTAGTGTGCCATTAAAAAATTTTGCAAATTCAGAAGGGTTTGATGTAAATGCTGTGAATGAGGATACCTCGCTGATAAAAGATGTTCTTGAGTATTCCAAAAATGAAATACCTGCAAAATTTATAAAGTCAAAGGAGTTGATAGAAAAAATACTTGCAGAAGGCGGTAAAGTTGTTGTATGGGCAATTTATGTAAAGAATATATTGGATTTTCAGGAATATCTTCTTAATAACGGAATAGAATGTCGGACATTGTATGGAGCAACACCTGTGGCAACAGGAGATGAACTTGAGGATGATGAAATGGTAGAAACAAGGGAAAAGATCATAGCTGAATTCCATAAGGCTAATTCATCTTTCAGCGTTATCATAGCAAACCCATTTGCCGTGTCTGAATCCATATCATTGCATAAAGTTTGCCATAATGCCATTTATATGGAGCGAAGTTTTAATGCTGCTCATTTTATACAGTCTAAGGATAGGATTCACAGATATGGTCTTAAGCCAGGAATTGAGACCAACTACTATTATTTATTATCGGAGGATTCGGTTGATTCTGTAATAAATGATAGACTGATAGCAAAGGAAACACGCCTGCGAGAAATAATTGAGAGTATGCCAATACCATTGTTTTCAAATGTAGACTTGGAAACAGGGGATAATGACATTAAGGCGTTGATTACTGAATATGTTAGCAGAACTAAAGCGATGTAATTCTGTTGGAAATACTGACGGGTTGATATTCCTGGTATCAATGCTGTCTGGTAGGAAAAAAGTTGGTTTTAATGAGTTAGTCAATAGATGTTCACTGGAGAAGAATATAATAGTTCATTGTAGTGGGGCTCTTGCTTTTTTCCAATATCTTGGTTATGTGGATCAAGAAGATGAGATAGTAATTCCAACGGAGAAATTTCGGGACTTATCAGGTATAGGCAATGATGAGATTATTAAAACCTTGGTTGATAATTGTATAAAGAAACTCACAGAAGACGGTCTGTTTGATCCGAATAATACAACGTTTGATCCTGAAAGCGGACATTTAAACATTAAGCGGTCAGCATTCCCGTTGTCATATGCTGCGATAAGGAATTTCCTTACTGCGGTCGGTGTTTTAAAAAAGGAAATAAATGGCGAGATAGGTGTTTCCGAATCTTTTGAAGCAGATTTTTCGTCGCATTTGAGGGAGAGGAAGGACAAATTTACGCTTGAACAGTTGTTACGGAAACAGGCGGAGCAAAACAAAAGGGGATTTGAAGCCGAAGAGTTTGTATTACAATATGAAAGGAAACGGATGCCGCAGAAGGCATACAAGATAAAGAGAGTATCAGATTTTGATGTTTCGGCAGGGTATGATATAGTTTCGTTCTCTGAAGGCGATAGTGTCATATATGACAGATTCATTGAAGTCAAGTGTTATCTTGGTACACCACATTTTTATTGGTCAGAAAACGAAGCGGATGTAGCTAAGAGAAAAGGGGATAAGTACGTTCTTTGTCTTGTGGATTACACAAAAATTTCAGAAGAGGGATATGTCCCTGAATTTATAATTAATCCGGCTGAAGAAATTTTTAGGGATAATACATGGCTTGTGGGTACAGCGTCTTATAAAGTACAAAAAGTACAGGGCATGTGAAAACATGCCCTGTATACTTAATTTCTGTATGTGTCTGCAAGTCGCTCAGCAATGGCGGTGATTACTGGAATACACACAGTGTTTCCTAATAAATCGAAAGCCTCCTTTTCCTTGAGGAAGGAAAGGTCGTAGTCTTCGGGAAATCCACATAATCGTAGGCCCTCCCTTATGGATAAGTGTCTTAGGCCATTGTTATCAATAACGCCAAGCCTTGATACATCCATAGCGACAAGGGTTGGGGCTAATGCATTGGGACTCAATATTTTGGTAAATTCAAATGATAATTTACCTGTTACAATATTGTATCCCTTTGGTTTGGTTTTATCAGGAATCCTACGATTCTTGTATTTTTTGCGTGGATATTCGAATGTAAGATATCCCATATCAACCAATCCATCAAGAAATTCTTCAAGGTGTTCATGTTTAAAGAATGTCGAAATTTGCTGTTTCGTAAGCGGCATTCCGTCCATCCAGTCGATGCCGATTTCAGCAGCCCATTTCTTTTTTCTCCTTTCTTTGAGCAGTAGGTTAAGAAAGTCGGATTGTTCTTGCGTTGTGTTGCCTTTTAGGCCAAGCTCCCAACTATGGATATTGTCTTCACCGCCGCGTTTATCTTTGATGGATTTTCCGATTACCTGGTCAGGGGTAAAGTGGTCAAATAATTTTTGGGTAAAAGGGGAGTCTATCTGTGGAAGCCCATGTTCAAGGATATCTCCAAGAACAGCAGTATGTTCTTCGAAATTATCCAAGGAAATGTGTGTATCTTTGGTTCCGACAATATATACTCTTTTACGTGATTGAGCTAATCCAAAATATTGGCTATCAATTAGCCGATATGAAACAAAATACCCCAATTGATTTAAATGGTTTATTATTATAGATAATGTTCTTCCATTATCATGGTTTACCAACCCTTCAACATTTTCAAGAAGAAAACCATACGGGTTTTTTTCCTTCAAAATACGTTCTATTTCAAAAAAAAGTGTTCCACGGGTATCTTCAAAGCCGAGTTGTAAACCCGCAGCCGAGAAGGGTTGACAAGGGAAGCCTGCGAGAAGAAAATCGAAGTCTTTGATATCCGTAGCAGGAATTTGCGTAATGTCTCCGTCTACTTTAGAATCTTTATAATATTTTTTGTATGCTTTTATAGCATATTCTTTTATTTCACTGCTAAATACACATTTTGGTTCAAATCCTTTTTCACGAAAGGCTTTTTCAAAACCAAGTCGGATTCCACCCAACCCAGCAAATAAATCTATGAATCTGATTTCTTTCTTTGCTGTGCGCTTTCTCTTTTCTAATTGGGTATTGATTAAGTCCACGCATTTTTCAGAGAAGCTATCGCCATAAGCATATTTTTCAATATCTTCATGTTGGGTAGGGGTTATGTATATAGTCTTTGCGATCTTTTTCTGCTCTTTAGGCAGCGGTGTTCTACCAGACCCTTCACGCTTTCCACCATGCATATTCATTCTCCTTTGCATAATATATCAATGCTAATTGTAGCATAATAGACTTGATTTTGCAAGGTTCTAAATCAAGTAAAAATAAAAAGGTAAAATGAAAAAGTAACGGTTTATTCATACGCTAAAAAATGGGCGGATTGTGCTTGTATAAAGAGTTCATCTATCAGTGGGGGATGTTTATGAGCAAAATTGACTATGTAAGTAATAAGAAAGTACGGCAGATGTCCTTTCGGATGGCCGGACTGGATTGTTGTAAAAAAAGTATTGACAACATATGTAGAAGTGGATATAATAAAATTACGCTAAAGTGTGAAATATTTAAGACGAAACAAAAATCCGCCAAAAAGAGTGGGGTGACGTGATGACGGGAGAATTTGGAAAGTATATAGCTGAGAAACGGTTAGAGAAAGACGTGAAATTAAAGCCCATAGCAGAACGCCTGGGAGTGTCTGTAACTTACTTATCAGATATCATTAAAGGTAGAAGAAATCCACCAGATAAAGGTGGGCTTGAAATTTTGGCTAAAATGTTATGTCTAAACGAAACAGAAAAAGCAAAAATGTTTGATTTGGCTGGTCGTGAAAGAAATCAAGTTTCTCCAGATTTAACGGATTACATTATGGATGAAAATCCTCCAAATGCAAGAGTTGCGTTCCGCAAAGCTAAAAATGCTAATCTCGGAGATGATTTTTGGCAAGAAGTGAGTGATTTTATTGACAAAAGAGGATGATAATGGGATATAATAAAGAAACATTGCTTCCATACATTCCGCTGGCTGATTATGATAAAGTAGCTACGGCATTTTTAGAAGAATATTGTCCGGATGCATTGTATAAACCGCAACCGATACCCATTTTAGATATTGCAAGGGAAAAGATGGGATTAGATGTTCAATTTATCTGCCTATCTGAGGAATTAGATATATATGGAATGACAATATTCAATGATGGTGTGGTAGAGTGTTACAATCCAGAGGATGGAATATATGAAGCGAAATTATTCAAGAAAAAAACTGTGTTGATTGATCCGGAGGCTGTTAAGAAAACAAATATTGGATGTCGAAACAATACCATAGCACATGAGTGTGTTCATTGGTATAAACATAGAATGTATTATAGAATGCAGAAATTTTCATTGCCAAGAAAGGCAAAGTATTGTAAGTGCAGCATAAAGAATCTTCAATATATAAATGAAGACGAGGAGATAATGGAAAATCAAGCAAATGGCATAGCTCCAAGGATTTTAATGCCAAGAGATTCCTTTGTTGAATTGGCTGGCAAGTACAATATAGTATCTGAGGAAGTAAGTTGGAAAGAAATTGCTGATATAGCAAGATTCTTTGATGTATCAAAACAATCAGTTAAGATAAGGTTACATGAATGTAAAATTTTATAAAATCTTGCTGCATGAAAGCAGCAAGAAAATTTTTAAGATATAATTCGCAAAAAAGCGTAAAAATTCACACACCAATTAAAGGAGTGAGGATATGGATAGGAAAAATAGTAAACATGAAGATGAGAAGCTACTGGTGATATTAAAAGAAATATCCGCCAAGGGACATAATGCAGAAGTCAAACAGGATAAAGATGGGACTTGGGTGGTTTATGATGTCTCAAAGGAAAAAAAGATGGTCAGATAAAGAGGTATCTGATAACAGCTAAGAGGAGCTATGGAATAACCGTTGAGGTTGTTTTGTAGCTCCTTTTGCTGTGTATAGAGTTGGGATGAAAATTTCCAACAAAATTAGATGCGAAACAGAGAATTAAAAATTGGAGAAAAGTTCGCAAAACCTTATATGAGTGTAAACAAATGTTACTTAGGGTATTGAGATGGGTAATCCGAACGGAGTGATTTTCCATCTGAGCATCCTAAGGATGCCCAAATAAAAATAATTAAGCCATAAAGTGCGCACATTTGGCGAGGATAAAAAATTTTGAAATTTTTATGAAAGTATATAAAAATATCAAAATTTACAAATCTCGTCTATTTGTCGTGCGCCAGATGGGATTGTCCTCGCCAAGTGCTGTAGCCAAGGCAGAAAGGACAATCCATGAAAAAAATTGTAAAAAATAATGTAACTGTTGGTGTTGATGCTTTAAATTACAGACATCCGATTTTTTCGCAGATTGCGGATGGGGACGAAGGCAGTATTAAATTCTACAAGGATAACGGTGTGCCTGTTGCACGTATTCCCTTGCCGCACCGTCCGCTCCATTACTATGCGATTTTTGAGGCGGCTACTCAGGAAGAGGCAGACAGGCTGAACCGTGGTATCGGCAGCATCGATAGAAAGGAGCTGCGTGATGCACTGAAACAGGCACAGTTCGAAACATCTTATGAGGCTTTGGTGGAAGAAGGATACGATCCTGACAATAATTATGATGTGGGAACTGTAAGTGGGGATTTTAGGAATCCACAAGATATATATTACGAAAAGGTTTTGTTTGAACAGCTGGCAAAGGTTTTAGTGGAGAATATGGATGAGCGGCAGCGCAAGATTTGTCAGGCTGTTGCCAATGATGTTTCTGATCGTAAAATGGCCGAAGTTATGGGAATGGCGAAATCAACCTACCAGGATCACAAGAAAAAAACATTGAAGAGGATGGGTGAGAAACTCAGAAATTACAAATAAGAAAAGAATGCCCCGATGGTAGCACGAGCCATCGGGGTTTTCTCAATCTTTTTGATAGAACGGTGCTACAAAGCCATCTGCCCGGAGCAGCAGTCCGGGAATCCACTCAGGAGTCCTACCCATCTGCTCGCATATGGCATCCAGATCTACATCCTTGCTGCATTCAATGATAAGTTCATCATGTACATGGCCGCAGATGAAACAATGGGAAAGCGTCCGTATGGCATAACATAGGATATCTCTGGCAATAGCCTGCACTATGTTCTCAGTTAACTTCCCGCCAAAAGTGTCAATCCGCTCCCATTTCTTGTTCGTCCCCACGCCTTCATAGGTGACAGATTCCCCGCCGAAACGGTTCTCGCCAATTCGGGGCTTGACGTAGGAAAGCCGCCTGCCGGACGGGAGGGCGATGAAGAGCATCCCGCTCTGGTAAATGAACCTGATCCCATGCGTTTCCGTAGCGGACCTCATTTTGATGGCATCCTTTACGGATTGGTCAACATCCCACCAGAACTGCACGATATTTTGATTGGCAGAACGCCAGGCATCCACAAGGGGCTGGAGTTCCTCCTCGGCAAGCCCCATTTCCAGCGCACCCATGGATTTCAGCGCACCGACAGAGCCGCCATAACCAAGGGCCAGTTCCGCGATCTTGCCCTTTTGCCGGAGATGCGAGTTCTGCCCATGTTTTTCAACGGTCACGCCGAACATGGCAGACGCGGAAGCACAGTAGATGTCCCCGTTGTCCGCAAAGACCTTTGTGCGCCATGTCTCACGGGCGAGGTGGGAAAGCACCCTTGCCTCGATCGCGGAGAAGTCCGACACCACGAATTTGTATCCCGGTCTTGGGATAAAGGCGGTACGGATGAGCTGGGAGAGCGTGTCCGGCACATCGTCATAAAGCATGCCCATGAGTTCATAATCGCCGGACTTGACCACGGAACGGGCTTCCTCCAAGCCGGCGAGATGGTTCTGGGGAAGGTTCTGTAACTGGATGATACGGCCTGCCCATCTGCCGGAACGGTTGGCCCCGTAAAACTGGAACATCCCCCTTGCCCTGCCGTCCGCACAGGCGGATGCCTGCATTGCCTGGTATTTCTTGACGGAGGACTTTGCGAGCTGCTGCCGGAGCCGGAGGATGTCCGCCACATCTTCCGGCGCGGTTTTCAACAGTTCAGTGACGGCTTTTTTGTCAAGGGAGTCTGTATTTATGCCTTTACCAGCAAGCCATTCCTTCATCTGCTGCACGGAGTTTGGGTTCTCCATTCCTGTATCCTCTTTCATCACAGCCATGAGCGCCGCCCTGCTGAAGGTATCGAACCGGATGGCGTTTCCGACAACTTCCATATCCAGGAGGACGCCCCTGTCGTTGATTTCTTGGTCGAGACGGTATTCCTCCCAGATAAAGTCCGGGACAGGAAACCTCGAAAGCCTGTGCTGGATGGACATCTCCACCTCCACATCCCGCTGGTTATATTTTTTGAAGGTATCCCACTTTTCCGGATCATGCCCTGGCAGGTTACGTGTCCTCCCGCCATTTGTTTTTGTGGCGGGACAGGGCTTGCAGAAATACCGTATCAGTGCCTTCCCCTCCTTCATCTTCTGGTCTTCCAACCCAAGGACCGCGCCGGCCCCTTCCAGGGAGAGAGGAAGCCCCATGTATGCCGACCAGACCATGGAACACCGCCAGGAGGACGGGTCAAGGTAATTCCTAACCGTGTCCCCGTCAATGCTGTAGGATGAAAAATACTGCGGGTGGTTCCGCTTAAGCCAGACGGAGAGGAACACTCTCTCGAAAGCGGCGTTATATGCCCATTTGGTGACGGACTCATCAGAAAGCGCGGCAAGAATCTCTTCCGGGATTTCACCGCCGCCTGCCACATCGTATACAGTGACAGGCCCGCCATTGACGGAGCAGGCGAAGAGCAGCAGTTCGGCATCCGGGGATTCCGCGTATTTGTAGATGCCGCACCTGCTGATGTCAATGCTGCTGAATGTTTCCAGGTCGATGCTCATATACTCTATTTTCATTGGCTGCCTCCTATAGGACAAAAGCGGCAGGGAAGATGCCCATGCCGCCTGGTGTTGGTTATTCCTGTTTCTTTTTCTTCCTTTTCCGGATAAATGCTTTGAACGCTTCCAAAGCCATGGATATGACCATGCCGATGAATCCGCCGACAATGATATAGGAAGCCAGTTGGATCATAAAAGGATAGTTTTCCATATGTTTTCACCTCGATTGTCTTGGACTGCCGGACGGCGGGAAGCCCGCCGCCCAGGTTGGTGTACGCCTTATGACAGGAAATCGTCATCGTCTGCGGAAGCGAAGTCGTCTTCGGCGCGGCTCTTCCCGCCGAGGGGTTCCCCGTCACGGATTTTCTGGAGATTGTTCAGGCCGCAGGCAATCCCCTTGTTGCCATTGGTGTTGAACGCGTAAAAGTTTACAGACGCCCTGCCGTAAACACCGGAGTAGACCTCGGAGCGCTCAAGGATAGGCTGGCGGTCCGCATCCACGATGCCGGGAGCCGTGGAAGAATTTGCGTTGATGAAATAGGAATTTGCATACGCCGCATCGTCCGGCCTCTCCAGGTCGCCGTCGCGAAGGGGAGTCTTGATGGACTTGAGGGGCGGGACGGTCTTGCCGCTGCCCTTCAGCTTGGACTCGCCTTCCTCGTAAGCGGCCTGGATCGCGGCTTTGATCTTGTTTACGGTCGCCGCGTCATCCTTCGGGATGATGAGGGAGACGCTGTACTTTGGCGCGCCCCCGTTGATGGATTTTGCGTCCCACACATTTGCGTAGGACCATCTGGTATTCACTCCCGTGATTACCTTCGTTGGATTGAACATACTCTTTTCCTCCTAATTTTCTTTGAAGTCATCGGTTGCCGTGTTGATTGCCGGGCGCTTGTCTTTCTCCGGCACGAGGGCCGGCTTGCCCGGAGGCTTCATGACCAGCCCGCCAAGCAGTTCGTCAAATTTCTTCTTCCCAAGCAGTGAGGTCATCGCCGTGATGCCGAGGATCTTTTTCTCGTAAGGCTCGTACCCCGCGCTCTGGACTGCGGAAGCCACGGCCATTTCATCCGTGAACCTGCGGTTCGACTTGCCTTCCACGACCTTGAAGCCGTCATACTTCACGCCGGAGAGCGCCTGCTGCAGGGCATAGTCCTTGATGTCGCTGCCCCAGGAAACGAGATCATCGATCCGGGACAGGATGGCGGCGATTTCGGACGGCTCCAGGGTGTCCGGCACCGCAAAGTCGTATCTCGCCATCTCAAGGTTATGTTCCGCCCGTTTGCGGCACGTCGCCTTGACCCTGCAGAACTGGCAGTGTTCCCCCGCATGGAATTCGCCGCCGCCTTCATATGCCAGCTTTGCGGCTGGGGCAAGCGTGTTCTCTGCCCAGGCGAGCAGTTCGTCCTTGCCCATGGAGGCAGTGCTGATGTTGTCCCTGCGGGGCTGGAAGATGGTCATCTTCACCGTTTCGATGTCATAGATGCCATCGTAGGTGTCCAGCGCGCCGAGCGCATAGCACCGCATCTGCGGGTTGTCTTCGGCATTGACCAGGACGCCGACCCCGTACTTGAAGTCGATGACATGCAGCTCCCTGTCGGAGACTATGACGCAGTCCCCGGTGCCGAAGCCGTCCGGCACCCACCTGGAAAAGTCCAGGCGCTCCTCGATAAGCACCTGCGGGTCGGGGCAGAGCTTCTTCGCCTGTTCCAACTGCTCTAAGACATAATTCCGGTACTCATCGGTGCAGTCATCCATCTCCGCGTCAAAGTTCTCCAGGTGTCCCTCCGGGTTTTGCAGTTTCCTTCCGAGGGCTTTCCCTACCTTGTATTCGCAGAGGGTATGTGCGTCCGTGCCCTGCTGCGCGTAAGGGCTGGCCCGTTCCTCTACACTGGCGCAGGCCAGAGCCGACGGCGGGCAGTTGAGCCACCTGTGGCTGGCGGAGGCGGAGAGCAGCGCGTGTTTAGCCATTGCCGATCCCCTCCAGTTCCGCAAGCACCTCCGCATATTTCTCCGCGGGTATGCTGCTTAATTGCCCTGTCCCGGAATACTTCCTCACCAGTTCCTTCACCGCGGGCTTGTACGCCCCGCCGTCCGCATTGGATTTGGCTACGAGGAGCTTCCTGACATCCTCTTTGGAAATGCTTTTTTCCGCGGTAGGTTCAGGGTCTTCTTTTTTCATTGGTTCCGCAGGCTTCCCCTCCTGCGCGGGTCCATTTTCGGAAGAGTAAAAAGCCTTCAATGCTTCGGCGGCTTTTACCAGTCCGTTGCCGCACGCGATCATTTCGTCAATCGCGGTGGACAGCTCGTTCATTTTGCCCATCTGATGGCACCTCCGTTTTCCTGAGATTTTCGCTGATTTTCCGTGCAAGCCGTTTCGTGATGACGCTGATTGCCACCAGGACATCCGCCAGTTCTTCGTCCAGCTCCCTGTCCCGGATACGGCCCGCGTCTGCCGCATTTTTTACATCCATGTGTAACACCGCCTTCCTGATCGGCATCTTTGCCTTTCAATTTCCTATGGACACGTTTTCCGGTTTTGGACGGAAATTTTTTGAGGGACTTTGCGGGGGCGCCGCCCCTGTCTGTCCTTCACCTTCCCATGGACACCTTCCCTGGATTTGGACGGATTATTTTGAAAAATTTTTTTGGGAAGGTGCCGCATTTATATGGAAGGAAAAGAAACCAAAAGTTTTTCCGTCCAAAACGTCCCGGCGTGTCCATGGGAAGGTAGGAGGACAAAACAGTCCTTACTAATTAACGAAAGGCGTGATGCAGGATTGGGATAGCTTACAAGAACAGCGAAGGCTACAGCGACCCTGTCCCGTTCCGGGCTGTGGCAAATATGGAGAGGAAAGGGTACCGCCCGCTTGTCTATATCTGTTCGGCGTTTTCCGGGGACGAGGAAGGGAATGCGGAGAAGGCAAGGAAATACAGCAGGTTCGCCGTGGACAGCGGCGCGATCCCTTTAGCGCCGCACCTGCTCCTGCCGCAGTTCATGGACGAGGGGGATGAGCGGGAGCTGGCAATGTTCATGGATCTGGTGTTCCTTGGGAAATGCGAGGAGGTCTGGGTGTTCGGCTCGGAAGTCCGGCTGTCGGAGGGCATGAGGGCGGAGATCGGGAAGGCGGAGCGCAGGGACATG